>ULZG01044746.1_pt1 | contig 41609 bp, 36 predicted proteins | sample 1962881 | NCBI WGS metagenome assembly ULZG01 (sample SAMEA4835883, study PRJEB28245) | human gut metagenome | biome: gut microbiome; material: fecal sample | place: Denmark | collected 2008 | reverse complement strand
CTGCCTTAGCGTCGCTCCCGTAAGGGAGCGTGGATTGAAATGCATGTAATTTAGGAGTGATATTATGACTTGCCTGTCGCTCCCGTAAGGGAGCGTGGATTGAAATAGCCTTTTGATGCTTGTATATACCATACCATACCGGTCGCTCCCGTAAGGGAGCGTGGATTGAAATAGCTCCGTTAATAGTTACAAAACCTAATTTAAAAATGTCGCTCCCGTAAGGGAGCGTGGATTGAAATTCGCCTTCCTCATGGATAGCAGTGGTAACTTTACAGTCGCTCCCGCAAGGGAGCGTGGATTGAAATAGCAGTGTAAACGATGCGGAAATCCCGTTCTGAGTCGCTCCTGTAAGGGAGCGTGGATTGAAATGACGATGGCGTTATGCCAATCTTGTATAACCATAACTGTCGCTCCCGTGAGGGAGCGTGGATTGAAATCAATTAGGGTCGTACTCATAAAAATCGACACTATCGTCGCTCCAGTGAGGGAGCGTGGATTGAAATACGGAACATGGTTGGATTTTCGGTTTTGTTAACACAAATAACGCATTCTGATTAGCCTAAAAAGAAAGGAGAATTCTTATGGAATATTGTGAAGATGAATTCTTACAATTATCAGGTATTCAGCATTTTTGCTTTTGCCGTCGACAATGGGCGTTGATTCATATAGAAAATCAATGGCAGGAAAATGTAAGAACCATTGAGGGTAACATAGTCCATGAACGTTGTCATGATGATGGCTTTATAGAAAAACGCGGTAATCTGTTAATTACACGTTCTTTGAGTATCTTTTCAAGAAGATTAGGCGTTTCCGGACAATGTGATGTTGTAGAATTCAGCAAGACTGAAAACGGATGCACTTTATATGGACGAGAAGGATTGTGGCTACCTTATCCCATAGAGTATAAGCGCGGAAAGAGTAAGCTGATTGATGCTGACAGATTACAATTATGCTGTCAGGCTATGTGTTTGGAAGAAATGCTGCATGTTGATATACCTAAAGGTGCTTTATATTATAATGAAACACATCGTCGGGAAGAGATTGCTTTTACTGCTTCTATGCGTGAAAATGTAGAATCTATGTTGCGTGAAATGCATAACTATTATAGACAGGGCTATACACCGAATGTTAAGCCTAAAAAAGGCTGTAGCTTATGTTCTTTAAAGGATATTTGCTTGCCGGTTATATGCAGGAAGACAGTTGTGGCGGATTATTATGCAAAATTTTTAAATGAGGATGCATTATGAGACATTTACTGAATACTTTATTTGTGACAAGTGAAGATATTTATTTATCGCTGGACAATGAAAACGTGGTAATAAACAGGAATGGTACTGCAATAAAAAAATTACCGTTGCGTATGTTTGAGCAGATTTTATATTTTGGCTATATGGGAGCGAGTCCGGCGTTATTGGGAAAATGTGCTGAGCATGGGATAGCCGTGTGTTTTTATAAACCAAGCGGAAGATTTCTGGCGAGAGTTATGGGACATAATAACAGCAATGTATTGTTACGCAAAGAACAGTACAGAATTTCGGATTCAGAGGAGCTTAGCTGTAAAATAGCGCGTAATTTTATTGTTGGTAAACTGTATAATTCTCGTAGCGTTTTGGAGCGCGCTAAACGTGACCATGCTTTAACTGTTGATGTAGCTAATATTGAACAAGCCAGCCGTGAAATTATGCGTTTAACAAGGCTGTCCAGAAAATGTACAGATTTGGCTATACTTAGAGGGTTGGAGGGCGATGCTGCAAGCTTGTATTTTGCGCAGTTTAATGAGCTTGTATTGCAAAATAAGGCTTATTTTAGATTTACTAATAGAAATAAAAGGCCTCCGACCGATCCTGTAAATGCTCTATTATCCTTTGCGTATACTATTTTGGCTAATGATTGTGCTGCAGCACTTGAAGGAGCCGGATTGGATCCGTATATTGGTTTCATGCATCGGGATAGACCGGGACGCTTGTCTTTAGCTCTTGATTTGATGGAAGAGTTTCGCAGCATTATAGCAGATAGATTTGTGCTTACATTGATTAATAATCGTGTGATTAATGAAAAATCATTTAATAATCAGGAAAATGGCAGTGTATTATTAAATGACGATGGACGAAAGACATTTTTTGAAGCTTGGCAAAAACGCAAGCAAGACGTAATTATGCATCCGTTTTTGCAAGAAAAAATACCATGGGGATTAGTGCCTTTTGTTCAGGCGCAGCTTTTAGCCAGATATATACGCGGAGATATAGATGAATATCCGAGCTATTTGTGGAAGTGAGGAGAAAATACTATGCTGATATTGGTAACATATGATGTTAATACTCAGGATGCCGCTGGCAGGAGAAGACTTAACAAGATTGCTAAAATGTGTTTGAAGTATGGGCAGCGGGTACAGAATTCTGTGTTTGAATGCTTGGTAGAACCACATGACTATACTTTTTTACAAAACGAGTTGCTTAAGATTGCTGATCTGACGAAGGATAGCCTGCGTTTCTATAATTTGGGTGCTAAATATAATACGAAAATTGAACATTTTGGAACTAAAACCTCATATGATCCCGAGGGCGTTTTGATGTTTTGAGTATCTTATCTCCCATTTTCCTACCATTTCCCATATAATAGTTGATAATTAATTTCAATCGTGATATGATTATATTGGTTCCGAAGGAACTAATAATTGATTATTCTTACAAAAGAATGAAAAAGAGAGGTTTTTTAAATGACGACTGTTGCTGAAAAGTATTTACAAATTGCTAAGCTGGCTAAGGATCCTGCTAATGCTGAGGTTGTTATTGATGGTATTCTGACATTTTTCGGATTGGATTATTTTGACTTGGATTTGGGTGTTGAGTACCTGTATACTACCAAGGTGATTGACTATAAATTCAGAAGCGTGCTGCACAAGGCTGAAGACATGGACGCTATTATGGCATGGTTCAAAGAAAAAACAGGTGTTACCGATGAGGAAATCGCTGCTGCTGAAGCTAAAGAAAAAGAATATGTTGCAGGCTGCCTGATGCTTGCTAAACAATATCTGGGTATGGGCCACTGCATCAGCGGCAAAACCTATCTGGAGCTGGCTGCCGCTAAAGGCTCCGAGGAAGCAATCGCACAGCTGAAGGACATGGAATATGCACAAGATATGTATGATCTGGGCGAGCATTATCTGGCTATGGGCCATTGCATCTGCTCCAAAACCTACTTTGAGCTGGCTGCTGCCAAAGGCTGCCCGAAAGCTGCTGCTAAGCTGAAAGACATGGAATATGCAGAAGATATGTACAAGCTGGGCGAGCATTATCTGGGCATGGGCCACTGCATCTGCGGTAAAACTTACTTCGAACTGGCTGCTGCCAAAGGTTGCCCGAAGGCTGCCGCAAAGCTGAAGGACATGGAATATGCAGAAGACATGTACAAGCTGGGCGAGCAATATCTGGCAATGGGCCACAAAATCTGCTCCAAGACCTACTTCGAGCTGGCTGCCGCAAAAGGCTGTCCGAAAGCTGCTGCAAAGTTAGCTGAATACGAAGCATAATATTGTATTTTCCTGAGGCTGTCACAATTAAGTGGCAGCCTCTTTTCTTTCCCTAAAAATCCGTTCCTCAAATAGACAATCTTTGACAGTCGCTTATGGTATAATAAGCATTATAAAGATTTGAGCAATATTACGCTGAAGGATAAACAGAAGGAGATTGTTATGGCAAAGTTGATTTATGTACCTCTCGGCTGCAGCCTGCGCTCGCAGCTGGCAGAGAAGCTTTCGCAGCAGCCGTTGGGCGAAGGCGTGCTGGTGCTGCCGAACCGCCTGCTGACGGATGATGTGCGCAGCACCTACGCCAATGTAGAAACCATGGGCATGGATACCCTGGCCGGCAAGCTGATGAACCTTAACGGCGGTACCAATTACAAGGAATTGAGCCGTCGCAGTCAGGAGCTGATTGTGCAGGACATCATCGACTATATGATGGAAAACAAGCAGCTTACCGGTATGACCACGCACAAGCAGCTGGAATATTTCGGTTCGCTGGCGCATAAAACAGGCTTTGTGAAGGCCATGACCTCGCTTGTAAGCCAGCTTTCGCGCTGCGGTGCCACTAAGGACGATATCTACGGCCAAATGCAAAAATCCTTTGAGGAGGATGAGCTGAAGGGCAAGGATTTGGGTGTCTGCAATTTTTATCTGCTTTACCGTCAATATCTGGAAAACAATAACTGGTACGACCTGGAGGGCAAGTATCGTCTGGCTATGGAAATGCTGCAGAAGCAGGATTGCAAAATCCCCTGGAAGCATATCTATATCTGCGATTTCTTCAGCCTTGACCAGGTGCAGATAAACTTTCTGCAGGCTTTGGCAAAGCATGTGGATGATCTGGTAATCAGCATGAGCTACGAAGGACGCAGGGTAAGCTCCGACGAAAAGGAGAAGTATGAATCCATTACCAAGTTTATGCGCGCGAGCACGAACACCGTCAACGCGCTGAAAATTCTTGGCGCGACTGTTGCAAGCCTTGCGGCAGAGGAATTGGGACAAGCTCCGGCAGGCGTTGCTATGCGGCAGCTGCGTCACTTGGGGCATGCGCCCGCGCCTGTGCCTGCGGAGGGTGTGGAAAGCTACTGCTTTGCCTCCGATGAGCAGGAGATGCGCTGGGTGCTGAAGCGTATCAAGCAGCAGCTGGCACATGAAAAGTGCGCTGCCAATCGCATTGTTGTTGCCGTGCGCGACTTTTCCTTATACAGCGGTTTGCGCCAGCTGGCAGATGAATACGGTGTGCCGGTGAGCCTGCCGCAGACAACTGCGCTGGTGTCGCAGCCGTTGGCTGTTATGCTGCGCCTGCTGCTTACTGCCGCAGGCAGGGGACGTGAGGCGGCAACGGCCTATCTGGAGCTGCTGAACTGCGAGCTTTTGCGTCTGTTCTTTGATGTGGATGTGGAAACGGCAAGCAGCCTGCGCACGCAAACGTATTTCAAAACACGTCAGGAGGCTATGCAGAAGGCACACGAGCTGCTGGGGGATGCAACGGAGCTGTGGCAGCAGCTGGATGCTTTTATAGAAAGCACCAAAGCGGAGGCTGCCATCAGCGAATATGCCGAGCAGCTGACGCAGCTTGTGCAATCGCTGCCGCTGGAAGAGCGTCTGGGCAGCCTGCATAAGCAGGGCGCGCCGCTTGACTTTATGCTGGCCTGCCTGCGCAGCAAGGATGCTGTGCTGAAGGCTGTGCAGCAGCTGGTGCGTGATTACGAGGTGGCGAAAAACAGTGATTACAAGCTGACGCTGAGCCAATGGAACAGCCTGCTGCAGGAGGCCTTGGGGCAGGTACAGATTACTCTGCGCTTCGGCCGCAGGGACGGCGTACTCTTTACGGAGGTTGGCAACGTACAGGGCCTGAGCTTCGACAGCGTGTATATTATGGGCCTGCGCGAGGGCGAGTTTCCGCAGGCTAAAAACGAAAACTGGATTTATAACGATACGGAGCGCAAGCAGCTGGCGGACGCAGGCTATGATTTGCCTACGGTTGGCTCTTCCTTTGATGAGGATGCCTATTTCTTTGCTCAGGCTGTGTGTGCGGCGCAAAAGGAGCTTATCCTCACTTGGCATGAGGATGTGGGCGAAAGCCTGGCCAGCAGCTATCTGGAGGAAATCTGGAAGCTGTTTTTGCAGCCGGGAAGTGAGGAAAAGCGTCTGGACAAGGACTATGTGAAGGCGCAGACGCTGCCTGATTTCGGTGTTGCTTCGGCGGAGGAGGCGTACAGCGACAAGCGCTTTGCTGCTGCGGATTTGCCGAAAATAGCAGAGCTCAGCGGGCAAAAGGCTCCCTCTGCGGAGCAGCAGCTGGCAGCCCAAGCGGATATTCTGCGTAAGGCGCAGCAGCCGGAATATAACGGTGATTTGCAAAATTCCCTGCCGACGAAGCTGCTGCGTAAGCAAATCGGCAGCCGCTTCAGTGCGAGCAGGCTGGAGGCTTACGCTGCCTGCCCCTTCCGTTTTTTGGCGGAGAAGGTGTGGCTGGCGCAGGCGGCGGAGGAAGCGGATGATTTGCTGCAGCCGCGGGATGCCGGTGATATTCTGCACAAAACGCTGAAGAATTTTGTCGAGCCTTATCTTGGCAGCAAAATTATCGAAGAAACTATGGAAGACCTGACGGAGGAGCTGGAGGCAGTCTTTGAGGATGTCTGCACCGCTGCGCGCAATGACGGCGGCAGCACCGTTGCTTCCGTAAACGAGGATATCTGGCAGGTAGAAAAGCAACGCCTCTGGCGTATGCTGGTGCGCTGGCTGCGCTTTGAATATGCCGACCAGCAGCGTTGGGGCGGCTTTACGCCGCAGGCCGTGGAATGGGATTTCAGCTCTAAAAACGGCAAGCCCTTGTACTTGACGCTCAGTGACGGCAGTGATGTATCGCTCATCGGCAGAGTTGACAGAATCGACAGCGACGGCGAGCATGCCTTTATCACGGACTATAAAAGCGGCACTCCTCCCACAGGCAGTGCTATGGAGCAAGGGCTCGACCTGCAGCTGCCGGTGTATCTTCTGGCGGTGGCGGCGCTTTCCAAGGAGCAGCTTGCAGTCAGCGGCGGCTGCTATTATTCGCTGAAGGAGGGCAAGCGTAAAAGTTCCTTTTTGCTGGAAGGCGTGGGCAATAGCGACTTGCCGTATAAAAAGCCGAAGAACGCCGCAGAGCTGACCTGGGATAGCTTTAAGCAGGAAAAGGAGCAGCTGCTGAAGGATTATATAGAAAGAATTTATGCAGGCGATTTTGCATTGGCAGGCTGCAGGCGCTGCGATGTATATTGTCCGTTACACGATATTTGCCGTGTGCAGCTGGTGAGCGGCGACGGCGGACAGGGAGGCGAGAGCGATGAGTAAGAATCCTACACCGGAGCAGGCTTTGGCGATAAATACGATTAAAAGTAATGTTTCGCTGCTCGCCGGTGCCGGCAGCGGCAAAACCTATGTGCTGATGAAGCGCTTTGTGCAAATTTTGCGCGCGGATTTGAGCGTTAATCCCACGAATATTGTGGCGATAACCTTTACGCGCAAGGCTGCCGACGAAATAAAGGGGCGTGTACGCCAGGCTGTCAGCGAATGCGTGGAGCAGGCGCAGACGGATTTGGAAAGACTGCGCTGGCAGGAGCATCTGCAGAAGGTGGAGAGTGCGCCGATAAGCACGATTCACAGCCTGTGCAGCCGTATTTTGAGAGATAACCCGGTAGAAACACAGCTTGATCCGGAATTTACGATTTTAGAGGATTTTGAAGCGCAGGACTTTTTTAAAGAAACGCTGCAGCAATATTTACGCAAGAATATCAAGGAAAACGCTGCCCTGCGCAGGCTGGTGCAGACCTACGGCGTTAACAGCTTTGTTAATCAGGTTACGGCGCTGGGGGACAAGCTGTCGGAGCTGGTGCGTGAAGATAATCTGGCAGAGCCTTATCTTAAGGCGAAGGAAGAACTGCCGGCCTTGCAGCAGAAGCTGTTTGCTGCTGTGCGCGAGGTAATCGAAGCGCGTGAGGCTTTGGGGGCAAAGACCAAGGGACGCCAGACGTTGACGGAGGCCGCAGGATTGTTGGACGAAATGCAAAAGCAGCTACTGGCGCCGGAGCCGGACTGCTCACTGCTGGATGCGTCTGGCGTTGTTAAGGTTAGCGGCAAGGCGTTGGCAGCGGAGCTGACTAATTTAAAAAATCTGCGTCAGGAGCTGAACCATGTACTTTTGAACGCCAAGGGCTGCGATTTAGTGCAGGATTGGCTTGCCGTGCTGCAGGAGTTTTATGCCTGCCTGAGCGCACGCAAGCAGGAAAATAATGTCCTGTTTAATGATGATCTGGATTTATTGGCCATCGAGCATTTGCAGAAGAATGAGGCGCTGCGGCAAAAGTATCAGGAGCGCTATAAATATATTATGGTAGACGAGTTTCAGGACACCAATGAGCGCCAGCGTCAGCTGATTTATCTGCTCTGCGGTAACAAGCTGGACGGCAAGAATAATCTTTTTATCGTCGGTGATGTGAAGCAGTCTATTTATCGTTTCCGTCATGCGGATGTCAGCGTTTTTAATAAGGTAAAAGAGGATATCGCGCAAAATGCGGGGCAGAACCTGGGCATGAAAACCAACTTCCGCAGTACGCAAAGCATTGTCGAAAGCTGTAATACCGCCTTTTGTCAGCTGATGGATTTGCCGAAGGAGGAAATCTGCCTGGAGCATCACGAGGGTGCTAACACCGGCGGTGCTAAGGTTTGCCTGCTGCAGGTGCCGTATAAATCCAAGGATGATGACCTGGGCGCTAAAGAGGATAAATGGCAGAAGGAGGCGGAGGCAATCGCCGCCTATCTGCAGCAGGAGCTGCCCAAGGTTGAGCCGCAGCTCAGGCCGGGGGCAAGCAAGGCTATTTTGCTGCGCGCAATGACGCATTGCGAAATTCTGCGGCAGACGCTGCAAGGCTACGGCATAAATTGCGTAGTAGTCAAGGGCAAGGGCTTTTATGAGCAGCAGGAGGTTCTGGATATTCTGAATCTGCTGGCTGCGCTGCACAACCGATATGCAAGCCTGGAGCTGGCAGGTGCTTTGCGCTCCAACTATTTCGGTTTGGATGATGCAACGCTGACGCAGCTTTTCTGGCAGACCGAAAATGACAAACCGCTGTGGGATGTACTGCAGGCTGTCGGCAGCGGTGAGCTGCAGATGAACCTGCAGCCGGAGCAGCAGGCTTTGGCTATGCATGCTGCCGAACGCTTACGCAGCCTGCGTCAGGCAGCAGCGCTGATGGCACTGCCGGAGCTGTTCGCACAGCTTTGGTCCGAGCTGAAGCCGGAATTTGTTCTGTCGCAGCAGGAAAACGGCCCGAGCAAGCTGGCCAACGTCAAAAAGCTGCGCCGTTTGGCACAGCAGTATTGCCAGACGAAGCAGGCTTCGCTGGCGGAATGGCTGCAAAACGTTAAGGATTTGCGTGCAAGCAGCAGCAAGGAGCCTGCCGCTACCGTACAGGCCGATGATGCACTGCAGATTATGACGATACATAATTCCAAGGGACTGGAATTCGATCTGGTTATTTTACCGCAGTTAGATAAATCAGTGAAGGGCGATACTGCGTCTATCAAATATTTGCCGGGGAAGGAAGGCGAGCAGGGGCTTTTGGGCATCAAGGTGCCCGATAAGGAAATGCAGCTGCAAAACAGCGGCGTGTACGAGCTGGCGAAGGCGCGCGACAGTGAGCTGGAAGAAGCAGAAAGCAGACGTCTGCTTTATGTTGCTATGACGCGTGCCAAAAAGCAGCTTTTAATGGTCGGTACGGTGGCGGAAGAAAAGCTGCCGGAGGCTGGTATCGCTTTGCCTTCCGCTAAGGGCTGGTGGCAGCAGCTGCAGGCAGTATACGAGGCTGACTGGGAAAAGCGGGAAAGCAGCTGTCCTTGGGTACGCCTTTTGTGTGCCGATGCTTTGAGCCCGGCTGTTGCGCAGCAGGGAGAGCAGCAGCAACTGGTGCTGGAACCGTTGGCCTTGGCACCGCTGCCTGCCTACGCAGCCTGCGGCCGTACCTGCTTTACCGCAAGTGCGCTGCAGACGTATCTGCATTGTCAGCGTCAATATTACTACCAGCAGGTTTTGGCAGTGCCTGAGCTGGAGCAGACAGTTGCCGGCGAGCAGGCGCACGAGCTTCCGGCAAGTGTAACCGGCAGTATTGTGCACAAAGCGCTGGAGCTGTATAATGGCTATAATGCGGAGGCTGTTTTTGCCATTGCACTGGAGGAATTTGCTCCCGGCGCTGCGGCAGCACAGGCCAAGAGTATGTTTGATGCTTATATTGTCAGCGATTTGTATAAAGCATTGCCAAAAAAGCAGAAGCGTGAATTAGAATTTGTACAGCCTCTGCAGCAGGAGCTGGCGGCTGAGGGCGTCATCGATTTGCTGGCCTTTGACGAAGATGATAATATGATTATAGTGGACTATAAAACAGGTACGCCGCCGGAGCCTGACGAGGTGAAGCTGGGCTATGCTTATCAGCTGGCGCTGTATAAGGATGCTGCGGAAAAGCTGTACCACGGCAAAAGAGTTGTGCGCGCCGAGCTGCACTTCCTGCAGAACATGAGCGTTTGGCAGCTGCCGTTGGATAAATCGTACCTGCAGGAGGCAGTAGAGCTGTGCGAGGAAATCAGCGGTAAGGGCGAGGAGGATGATTTCGCCTGCATCTGCAATGACAGCTGTGCTTACTGTCACTATGCATATCTGTGTCCGCAAAAGAATAAAGAATAGGTGATATAATGGAGATTTTTGCTAAATTGGAAAGCTGGGATTATCTGGCGGCGGCCATGCTGCTGTTTTCCGCCTGGCTGCTGCTGGGCGGTATCGGCCGTCTGCAGAAGAATGACCCGGAGCGTGTTGATGTGAAAAAGCTGCGCATCCGTGCCTGCGGTGGTTTGGTTGCGGGCGCTTTGTATCTGGCCTGCCGCTATCTGCAGCTGTAATATTGCCGGCAGTTAAATTTGCGTGCGGCTTTCATTAAGGTATATAATATGCTTATATCTTAAACTACTACGAGGTGACTGTAATGATAAACAAAACAAGATTGATTGATGAATTTATAGAGCTGGTAAGCGTTCCCTGCCCCAGTAAGGACGAAAAACAGGAAGCAGAGCTGATTATGGCGAAGCTACGCGAGCTTGGCCTGGAGCCGGAGATGGATAAGGCGCACGAAAAAACCGGCGGCACCTGCGGCAATGTGTGGGCTTATGTCAAGGGCACCGTGCCGAATGCTCCGAAGCTGCTGTTCGAAGCGCACATGGATTCCGTGGCACCGACAACAGGCACCAAGGTTGTCCGCAAGGACGGCGTGCTGTACAGCGACGGTACCACAACTTTGGGCGGTGATGACAAGGTTGGCGTTGCCGCTATGCTGGAGGCAGTGCGCGCACTGAAGGAGGACGGCGTTGCTCACGGCGACGTGCAGCTGTGCTTTACCGTCAGCGAGGAAATCGGCTGCCTGGGCGTAGTAAACATGGACCAAAGCTGGATTAGGGCTGATTACGGCTATTGCATGGATATAGGCGGCGCACCGGGCGAAATTACCTACGCTGCACCGAAGCTGTACGATATTTATGTAACCGTCAAGGGCAAGGCTGCCCATGCAGGCATTGCTCCGGAAGAAGGCGTCAATGCAATTATGCTGGCGGCTGACGCTCTGTCTAAGCTGCCCGCATACGGTCGTTTGGACAGCGAAACCACCTTTAATATCGGCATGTTCAACGCAGGCGTTGGTACCAACATCGTTTGTCCGGAGGCTAAATTCGTCATTGATATGCGCTCTCTGAATGTACCGCGTCTGGAAGCGTTGAAGGATTCTACTATCGCGCTGATTAAAGAGGCTGTTGAGGCCGGCGGCGGTCAGGTTGAATTCGACGTAGTGGAAGGCTGTCCTGCTGTGGAGCTGAACAAGGACCACGAATGCATTAAGCTGGCAGCACGTGCTGCGGAAACACTGGGCTTCCCGGTAGAGCTGAAAACCACCGGCGGCTGCAGTGACGGCAACTATCTTTGCGGCTACGGCCTGCCCTGCGGCTTGTTGGCAACCGGCATGAGCAATGTGCATACTACCGCTGAATATCTGAAGGAAGAGGACCTGTACAACACTGCACGCTGGACCTACGAAATTATTAAAGAGGCAGCGAAGTAAATCATACTGTTCACGTATAGTTTTCTTGACTGAAAGAAATTTTGACGCTATAATAAAAGCAACTTCATAATGTAACCTTTGGGGCAGGGTGCAATTCCCGATCGGCGGTAAAGTCCGCTAGCGCAGCAGCGCATGAACCGGTGTGATTCCGGTACCGACAGTATAGTCTGGATGATAAAAGGTGGCAAAACTGTATTTTTTACCGCATATGGGCTCCTTAGGTCTTTATGCGGTTTTTTATATTACTGGAAGGTGATATTTTGGCAAGAATGACAGATGAAGCATATATGCAGCGGGCCCTGGAGCTGGCGCTGCAGGCAGAGGGCAACACCAGTCCTAACCCGATGGTTGGCTGTGTGATTGTGGATGCCGAAGGCAATATTGTGGGTGAGGGCTATCACCATAAGGCCGGCGAACCGCATGCCGAGGTCAATGCCTTGGCGGAGGCTAAGCAGATGGCTCAGGGTGCAACGGCCTATGTAACGCTGGAGCCCTGCGCACATTACGGACGCACCGGTCCCTGCTGTGTAGCCTTGGCACGCGCGGGCATCGGCAAGGTTGTTGTGGCCTGCCTTGATCCAAACCCCAAGGTTGCAGGTCAGGGTTTGGAATATCTGCGCCTGCAGGGTATCGAGGTTGTTACCGGCGTATGCGAAAAAGAAGCACAGCGCCTGAATGAACGCTTCTTTACCTGGATTACGAAGCAGCGTCCGTTTATTACTTTAAAATACGCTATGACGCTGGATGGCAAGATTGCTACGGCAACCGGCGACAGCAAATGGATTACCGGCGAGGAGGCACGCACCTATGCACACCGTCTGCGCAAGCAGCATGACGCTGTGCTTGTCGGCATCGGCACGGTGCTGGAGGATGACCCGGAGCTGACCACCCGTCTGGTGCGCGGCAAAAATCCGGTGCGCGTGGTGCTCGACAGCAGCCTGAAGATTTCGCTGATGGCAGCAGTTCTGAATCCGCTGGCGGATACGATTATCTTTACTGGTTTGGATTCCGATATCGTTAAGGCGGAAGCGCTGTCTGCTCTGCCTAACGTAGAGGTGGTACGTCTGCCGTTGGCTGACGGCGTGCTGCCTGTGGCGCAGGTGGTGCAGGCTTTGGCCGAGCGCGGTATTACCAGCCTGCTGGTAGAAGGAGGCAGTGCGATTCACGGTGCCTTCTTTGATGCAGGCCTTGCTGACAGAGTGTGCGCCTTTGTAGCGCCCAAGCTGATTGGCGGCGCTGCAGCTCTGCCGCCGGTGGGCGGTGCAGGCAGCAGCCTGGTAGAAACCGGCTGGCAGCTTACAGAGGTCGAAATCGAAAAATTGGGCAGTGATGTACTGATAACAGGTCTGGTGCCGGAGCTGGATAAGCAGGAGCTGCCGAAGGAGGCTGAATAATGTTTACAGGATTGGTAGCCGAGCTGGGCACGGTGCAGAAGCTGGCGCAGCAGGGTGAATCCTATCACCTGACAGTTGCTGCGGTGAAGGTACTGCAGAATTTGAAAATCGGTGACAGCGTTGCCGTCAACGGCGCCTGCCTTACGGTAGTAAGCATGGATGACACCGCCTTTACCGCCGACGTGATGCCGGAAACTGTGCGCCTGACCAATATCGGCAGCCTGCATGCCGGTGACAGAGTAAATCTGGAGCGCACGCTGCGCTTGTGCGATGGCCTTGACGGTCACATCGTCAGCGGACATGTGGAAGGCCTTGGCGTAATTGCCAGCCGCAGGCCTGAGGGCATTGCGATGGTAGTGACTGTCAACACACCGCCGGAGCTTTTGAAGTATATCATCAAAAAGGGCAGTATTGCGATTGATGGTATCAGCCTGACGGTAACGCAGGTTACGGAAAGCAGTTTTTCCGTATCGCTGATTCCGCATACCGCCAAGGAAACAACGCTTGGCTTTAAGGATGTGGGCGACAGCGTAAATCTGGAAACAGATATTATAGGCAAATATGTAGAGCAAATGTTAAAATTTAACCCCAAGCAGACACAGGAGCCTGCTTTAAATAAAAATATGCTGCTGGAAAATGGGTTTATCTGAGCAGCGATAAAGAGGTAGAAAATGGAAAAGTTTAAGTATAATACAATTGATGAAGCCATCGCTGCGATTAAAGCAGGTCAGATGGTACTGGTAACCGATGACGAGGACCGCGAAAACGAAGGCGACCTGATTATGGCAGCCGAGCTGTGCACTCCCGAGGCTATTAACTTTATGGCTAAGGAAGCACGCGGACTTATCTGCATGCCGGCAGACAGCGAGGTTATGGACAAGCTGCAGTTCGGCGCTATGGTAACGCACAACACCGACAATCACGAAACAGCCTTCTCTGTTTCTATTGACCATGTTGACACTACCACCGGTATTTCTGCTTACGAGCGCGCTTATACCATGAAAAAATGCGCTGAGCCTGGTGCACAGCCGAGCGACTTCCGTCGTCCCGGTCACGTTTTCCCGCTGCGCGCACGCAAGGGCGGTGTACTGGTGCGTACCGGTCACACCGAAACCACTGTTGATTTGTGTAAGCTGGCAGGCCTGCAGCCCGTAGGCATTTGCTGCGAGATTATGAACGATGACGGCCATATGGCGCGCACTCCGGATTTAATCGAGTTCGCCAAAAAGCATAAGCTCGTTTTCATCACCGTTGCCGAGCTTGTTGCTTATCGCAAGGCACACGAAAAAATGGTGCATCGTGCCGCTGAGGCTGCACTGCCGACTAAATACGGCAATTTCCGTATCATTGCATATGAAAATGATTTGGACAACCTTTGTCATGTTGCTATTGTCAAGGGCGATGTTGCCGGTAAAAAGGATGTGCTCGTGCGCGTACACAGCGAGTGCCTGACCGGTGATGCCTTCGGCAGCCTGCGCTGCGACTGCGGCGATCAGCTGGCAACCGCATTGAAGATGATTGAAAAGGAAGGCTGCGGCGCTGTCGTTTATATGCGTCAGGAGGGCCGTGGCATTGGTTTGGCTAATAAAATCCGTGCCTATGCACTGCAGGACCAAGGCCTTGATACCGTTGAGGCTAACGTTCGCCTGGGTTTTGCTCCCGACCTGCGTGATTACGGCATGGGTGCACAAATTCTGGCAGACCTCGGCCTCACCAGCATCCGCCTGATTACCAATAACCCCGCAAAACGCATCGGCCTCTCCGGTTATGGCATCACCATCACCGACCGCGTGCCCATCATCATGGAGCCTAACGAATACAACGAACACTATCTCGACGTTAAAGAAGAGAAAATGGGCCACAAGCTGCACGAAGGCTGTGGCTGCAACTGCGGAAAATAATAAAGTTGTGTGTAGGTGTCGCAATTAACATATCCTTACGCTCAGGAAAAATTTGCTAAAATTTTTATTCGCTTCACGATATGTCAATTGCTCACTTACAGCTTCCTTGTAATTTTTTAGAACGCTAGACTTGGCGCTGCGCAGACCGGAACGGACGACGGGCTCGCAAGCACACCGATGTACAGCGAACTGCGCAAGCAACGGACAGGCACAGGAATTTTTCGCTGGAGTGTTGATGAAGCCTGCGACAGAACGTCATGCAAAAATCAGCGACGTGAAAAATTCTGCGAATCTAGTCGCCGGAATCCGGCGGAGCAGCCGTAAAGGGCGTTTTTTGGATACTTTTTGCCGCCCTGGGCAAAAAGTATCAATAATGCAAGCCATACTTACGAGTGAAAAATAACGTAAAATATATAACAAATTTTTAGGAGGAATATAACCATGAAAACATTAGAAGGAAAACTCACCGCCAAAAACATGAAAATCGCCATCGTCGTAGCCCGCTTCAACGAATTCATCACCAGCAAACTCCTCAGCGGCTGCATCGACTGCCTGATCCGCCACGAAGCAGCTGACGAAGACCTCACCGTAGCCTGGGTACCGGGCGCCTTCGAAATCCCCATGGCAGCAAAAAAACTCGCAGAAAGCGGCAAATACGACGCAGTAATCTGCTTAGGTGCCGTAATCCGCGGCGCAACCCCGCACTTTGACTATGTATGCGCCGAAGCCTCCAAAGGCATCGCTCAGGTAAGCATGCAAACCGGCGTACCCGTAGCCTTCGGCGTACTCACCACCGAAAACATTCAGCAGGCTGTAGAACGTGCAGGCACCAAGGCCGGCAACAAGGGCGTAGACTGCGCAATGACCGCAATGGAAATGGTAAATCTCTTCAAAGAAATGTAACATTTTCACCGCTTGCCTTTTTGACTATTATGATTTATAATTGACATTGTGGAAGAGCTGATAACAGGCTGTTCCCCATGCATGAAATTTGCAAGCCCGCTAGCAGTAGTTTAGTGGGCTTGTTTTATTAAGCAAGTAAAATTTTTGCCGTAAGGCAGGATTGTGAGGCAGATATTATGGAAGATGTTTTGACAAAGGCTACAGCCGACGGTGTACGTATTTATGCATTATGCACCACTAATCTGGTACAGGAAGCAGCTAAAAAGCACGGCTGCTCCCATCTGGCAAGCGCTGCTCTGGGACGTGCGATGAACGGCGCGCTGCTGCTGGCCGCAACAATGAAGGATAACGAGCGCATCAGCCTGCGTCTGAAGGGTGACGGCCCTTTGGGCGAGGTAGTAGCAGATGCCGAAGGCAGCACAGTGCGCGGTTATGTAGAAAACCCCGATGCATTTTTGCCCCTGAAAAATGGCAAGCTGGATGTCGGCGGCGGCATCGGCGAGGGTAATATTATCGTAACGCGTTATCTGCAGAATGCAGAGCCCTTCACCGGCTACTGCGAGCTGCAGGACGGCGAAATCGCCAGCGACCTGACCAAATACCTCTATGTATCCGAACAGACACCGACAAGCGTTGCTCTGGGCGTACTGGTTGATAAGGACGGCAACGTAACCGCATCCGGCGGCTTCTTTATTCAGGCTATGCCGGGCTGCACCGACGAGGTTCTGGAAAAGCTGGAAAACAACGTTAACCTGACTCCGTATGTAACCCAGCTGCTGGAAATCGGTTATACTCCGCAAAAGATGATTGAAATTCTCGGCCGCGGTCTGGACGTTGATATTAAAGAAACCATTCCCTTGAGCTTCAAATGCCGCTGCAGCCGTGAGCGCATTCTGGCGGCTTTGGGCAGCCTTGATGTAAAATCTCTGGAGGAGCTGGCGCAGGATAAAACAACAGAAGCTCACTGCGAATTCTGCAACAGCACCTATGAATATACTCAGGATGAAATCAAGCACCTGTTGGAAGAAAAGGAAAAGCAGGCACAGCTGGAGGCTGCTAAACAGAACATCAAATAACAAAACTTTTCTTGACAAACGAAACTTTTGTTTGTATAATAAAGGCAGTGAATCGATTAAATTTAAATTTATATATTAGGAGGCAGGCAGATGGACGCAGATAAAAAGAAAGCCTTAGACATGGCGATGCACCAGATTGAAAAGGATTTTGGCAAGGGCAGCATTATGATGCTGGGCGAAGCAAGTGCCAAAATGAATATAGAGGTTATCCCTACAGGCGCTTTATCCCTGGATATTGCTCTTGGTGTCGGCGGTATTCCGCGCGGACGTGTTATTGAGATTTACGGTCCCGAATCTTCCGGTAAAACTACCGTTGCTTTGCATATGATTGCCGAAGCTCAGAAGATGGGCGGCTATGCGGCATTTATCGATGCGGAGCATGCACTGGATCCGGAATATGCCCGTCATCTGGGTGTAGATATTGACGATCTGCTGATTTCACAGCCGGATAACGGCGAACAGGCTTTGGAAATTGCTGACGCACTGGTACGCAGCGGCGCTATTGATATTATCGTTATCGACTCCGTTGCAGCTTTGGTTCCGCGTGCCGAAATCGAAGGCGAAATGGGCGATTCCCACGTAGGCCTGCAGGCACGTCTGATGAGCCAGGCTCTGCGTAAGCTGACCGGCTTGATTTCCAAATCCAAATGTGCAACAATTTTCATCAATCAGATCCGTGAAAAGGTTGGAGTAATGTTCGGTAATCCGGAAACCACTACCGGTGGCCGTGCACTGAAATTCTACTCTACCGTCCGTATGGATGTACGTCGTATTGATACTTTGAAAAACGGCAACGATGTTATCGGCAGCCGTACCCGCGTTAAGGTTGTCAAGAACAAGGTAGCACCTCCGTTCAGACAGGCTGAGTTCGATATTATGTATGGCAAAGGCATTTCTCATGAGGGCTGCCTTGTTGATCTGGGAGCAGACCTTGATATTATCAACAAGAGCGGTGCCTGGTATTCCTACGGTGATATCCGTTTAGGTCAAGGTAAGGAAAAGGTTAAAGACTTTTTGCGTGAGAATCCGGAAATTGCCCAAGAAATCGAAGCTAAAATCCGCGCAGTGACGATTGCCAAGAGCGATAATAAGGAAGCAGCTGAGGAGCCGTTGCAGGATGTGGAGTCGATCTTTAAGGAATAAAAAAAAGGAAGAAGGCTTTACCGGCGCGCAGCAGGTTTATGACTGCGCGCTGGATTTATTGTCTTACCGTGATTACAGTCATAAGGATATGCTGGAGCGCTTGCAGCGCAAGGGTGCAACTAAGGCGCAGGCGCTGGAGGCTGTGGCCAAGCTGGAGGATTACGGTCTGCTGAACGAGGAGCGTTACGCCCAAAGGGTGTATGAAGCATGGCTGGCCAAACGCTATTACGGCAGACAGCATCTGCAGCTGGAGCTGAGCAAGCGCGGCATACGCCCGGACGTGGCTGCGGAATTTATGGAACGCTTTACGCCTGACATTGAAGAGCAGCAGGCGGAGAATGCGGCACAGCTTTTCGTGCAGCGCAATCAGCGCAAGCTAACAGCAGAAACTGACAACAAGAAAATATATGCGGCTGCGGGACGCTTTATGGCGGCCCGTGGCTTTTCATCAAGATATGTGCACATTATATTGGGTAAATTGCATTTTTCAGACAATATATAGCGGTTAAACTTGACAATTTTGTTAAATATACACTATAATGTAGTTATCCAATCGTGTTAATATTTACGATTTTCACGAGGCGACGCGTAAAGCGGTTGCCTTATTTTTTGCCCTATTTCAGAATAGATAATACATATTTTATTATAGATTCAACGGAATAAGGACATCTATAGCAGACGCAAACAGGCGCCTGCTGTTACTATGCAAAAAAATCTTGGAAAAATCTAAATTTAGGAGGTGAGGACGATTTTAGAAATTATCGGTACAGCTGTTGTTGTTGGTCTGGCCGGCGGTGCGGTAGGTTATCTGGTTCGCAAAAATGTTGCCGAAGGTAAAATTGCTACTGCAGAAGAGCAGGCTATCCGTATTGTACAGGATGCGGAGCAGACCGGCGAAGCAAAACGCAAAGAAATCATGATGGAGGCTAAAGAAGAAATCCATCGTCTGCGTTCCGAAATGGAGCGTGAAAATAAAGACAGACGTAACGACCTGCAGCGTCAGGAGCGTCGTCTGCTGCAAAAAGAAGAAAATCTGGACCGCAAAATCGAATCCTTCGAACGCAAAGAAGAAAAGCTGGCTTCCAAAGAACAGCGCCTGAACGCTGCTCAGGAGAAGGCTGAGGCAATGTTGGAAAAACGTCAGGTTGAACTGGAGCGTATTTCCGGACTGACCAGTGATGAAGCAAAGCAGGAGCTGCTGCAATCCCTCGAGGACGAGGTTAAGCATGAATCTGCTATGATGGTTAAGGATCTGGAGCAACAGGCTAAGGATGAGGCAGACCGCAAGGCAAGAGAAATTATCTCCCTGGCAATTCAGCGTTGTGCAGCAGACCATGTAGCGGAAACCACCGTTTCCGTAGTAGGCCTGCCTAACGATGAAATGAAGGGCCGCATTATCGGTCGTGAAGGCCGTAACATCCGCACCCTGGAAACCCTGACCGGCATTGATCTTATTATCGATGATACTCCGGAGGCTGTTATTATTTCCGGTTTCGATCCGGTACGCCGTGAGGTTGCCCGTATCGCTCTGGAAAAATTGATTAATGACGGCCGTATTCATCCGTCCCGAATTGAGGAAATGGTTGAAAAGGCACAAAAAGAGGTTGAGCAGAAGATTAAGGAAGCCGGCGAACAGGCTACCTTTGCTGTCGGTGTGCATGGTCTGCACCCCGAACTGATTAAGCTGCTGGGCCGCCTGAAATATCGTACCAGCTATGGTCAGAATGTCCTGAACCATTCTGTTGAGGTTGCTAACCTGGCAGGTGTAATGGCTTCTGAGCTCGGTGTTGACGTTGTTTTGGCTAAACGTGCCGGCCTGCTGCATGATATCGGCAAGGCTATCGACCATGAAATGGAAGGCTCTCACGTTGAAATCGGCGGCGAAATTGCCAAGAAGTTCCGTGAGTCCGACCTGATTGTCAATGCTATTCTGGCGCATCATGGTGACTGCGAGCCTAAGAGTGTTGAAGCTGTTTTGGTATCTGCCGCTGACGCAGTATCTGCTGCCCGCCCGGGTGCAAGACGCGAAACTCTGGAAAGCTACCTGAAGCGTTTAACTCGATTGGAAGAAATTTCTGAGTCCTTTGAGGGCGTTGAAAAATGCTATGCCGTACAGGCTGGCCGCGAAATCCGCATTATGGTTAAGCCGGATGTTATCGATGATGCTTCCGCTGTGCTTCTGGCACGCGATGTCTCCAAGAAGATTGAAGCTGAAATGGAATATCCAGGTCAGATCAAGGTTGTTATCATCCGCGAAACCCGTGCTGTTGATTACGCAAAATAACGAAATTCCTGAAAGAGCTGCTTAGGCAGCTCTTTTTTTGTGCCTTAGCAGGATTATAGTAATTGCTGTCGAATATATATACTTGGAATTTTTTTGACAGGTGCGCCGGCTGCGGCCGGTGCTGAAAAGGGAATGCCGGTGAGAATCCGGAGCAGTCCCGCTACTGTAAGCGGAGCCCAGGCAATTATGTCACTGACGCAAGTTGGGAAGGCGCTGAGGGCGATGAAGCTAAGCCAGGAGACCTGCCTGTTACGAAGCTCGGAGCCTACGGGAGATAGGCTGGCTTTGGTATGCGTAAATATAGAATTTGGCTGCAATTTGCATGTGATGAATCTCCCGCAAGGGAGCTTTTTTCATATATGAATAAAATGAAAAGCATGCAGCTTACAAAAACGAAGGGAGGTTGAAATATGCCTGGTAAAATCATTATGGTTACCGGTGGAGCACGCAGCGGCAAAAGCGAATTTGCAGAACGCTATGTATTGCATTATTCTCCCAAATGCGATTACGTTGCTACGGCAGAAATCTTAGATGAGGAAATGGCGGAGCGTGTACGTCTGCACCGTGAGCGCCGTGATGCGCGTTGGATTAATCACGAAGCGCCTTATCATGCCGAGCGCACGCTTGAAGCGCTGTCAGCGGAAACAGGAGCGGTTCTGTTTGACTGCCTGACTGTTTATATGTGTAACCTGCTTTATGGCAAGGATGCGCCGGAGGGTGAATTCCTGGAGCGCTGTCAGGTAGTATTTGATGAAATTGACAAGGTGCTGGCAGCAGCACGTAATTGCGGCAAAATCGTTGTCTTTGTTACGAACGAGGTGGGCAGCGGTATTGTGCCGGATAATCAGATGGCGCGCGAATACCGTGACCTTGCCGGCTGGGTTAATCAGCGTGTGGCTAATGAGGCTGACCATGTTTATTATTGTGTAGCAGGTCAGGCCGTAGACGTAAAAAAATTGGCTTTTAAATTTGAGGATGAAGGAGAATAATGACTGATATGGAGAAAATCATAATACCTGCTCTGGATGAAGAACGTATGCAAGAAGTACGGGCAGGCTACGCTAAGATAGACAAGCCGGCAGCCAATCTGGGCAAGCTGGAGGATATGGTTGTAGGCCTTGCAGGCATGATCGGCAAGGATTTACCGGATAAATTAAAGACGGCGATGGTTCTGATGTGCGGTGACCACGGTATTGCCAAATATGGCGTCAGCGCTTATCCGCAGGAGGTTACGCGCCAGATGATTAACGGTTATATGCGCGGTACTGCCGGTGCTACCGTACTGGCTCGTCATGCGCACGCCGATGTTTTCGTCTGCGATGTAGGCACTGCCTTTGATTTGAGCGATTTGCCCAAGGTATATCAAAAAAAGGTGGCTTGGGGAACCGAAGACTTCACCCAAGGTCCCGCTATGACTCGTGAGCAGGCCGAAAAGGCTATTGCCGTTGGCATGGAAATGGCTGATATGTGTATCGACCAGGGCTATAATATTCTTTACACTGGTGAAATGGGTATCGGCAATACAACCTCTACCTCTGCTATTGCCAGCGCCTTTCTGGGACTAGACCCGCAGCTGACTGTCGGTCGCGGTAGCGGTATCAATGACGAACGCATGAAGATTAAGCGTCAGGTTGTTATCGACGGCCTGGCTAAAAATATGCCGAAGCAGGGTGATGCGATGGACATTCTCTGCAAGGTAGGCGGCTATGACCACGCAGGTCTGGCCGGTGTAATTATCGGCGCAGCCCGCCGCCGCGTACCGACAATGGTTGACGGTGTCAATGCCACGGCTGCAGCACTGCTGGCCTACGGCCTCTATCCGCAGTGCCGCGATTATATGCTTTGCTCGCATCTGAGCAGCGATATTTCTCATAAGAAAATGCTGGAGCTGATGCAGCTTTCGCCGATTGTGGATGCCGGTATGCGCCTGGGTGAGGGCACCGGTGCTTCCTTGGCTATTGTTGTGCTGCAGGCAGCGATGGATGTGTATAATCATTTAAGCAGGTGATGTGATGCGTGATTTTGTAACTTGTCTGGAATTTTTGACCAGAATCCGTTTTTCCAACCGAACGGACTGGCATGATGACGATTTCAGCCGCAGCGTGCCGTACTTCCCTTTGGTCGGCCTGGTAATGGGCGTTTTTATGGGTGCGGTAAATTACGGCCTGTATTATCTGCACACCCCTGATTTAATGCGTGCAGTGATGCTGGTGCTTGCTGAGCTGATTATTATCGGCGCGCTGATGTATGACGGCTTTATGGATACCTCCGACGGTGTTTTCAGCGCCCGTGACCGCGAGCGTATGCTGGAAATTATGAAGGACAGCCACGTAGGCTCCAACGCCGTTATCGCACTCGTCTGCCTCGTGCTGCTGAAGGTGGCTGCCTATACTACGCTGCCGCCGGTAAAGCTGTCGTTTGCTTTGGTTGCGGTTTTTGTAGCAACGCGCACCTTTATGGTTACCTACATCGTCAACTACAAGTATGCACGTAAAACCGGTATCGGTCATATGTTTAAGGCCTATGCCAAGCCGATGTACACCTATATTGCCTTTGCGCTCTGCCTGGCGCTTGTCACAGCCTGCGGCCTGCCATATCTGTATACGGCAATAGCGGCCTTCGTTATCTGCCAGTGCATTGCGCATTTCCTCAGCGGTCAGCTGGGCGGCCTTACCGGTGATACCTACGGCTTTTTGACGGAATGCGGCGTTGTTGTTTACCTGATGCTCGCAACCTATATAATCTGATATATTTCCCCGGCAATATTTTGCCGAATTATAAAGAGACAGAAAGGAAAAATGCTATGCATATAGAAGAAATAATCCAAAAGATTGTGCCTGCGGACAGAGGCTGCATGAAGCTGGCGCAGACACGCTTTGATAATCTGATCAAGCCGGTCGGCAGTCTGGCCAAGCTGGAAGAAATGACCTCGCGCTATTGCGGTATCAAGGGCATTTATGAAAAAGAGGATTTAGATTATCCTAAACACGATTTGCTGGTGTGGTGCGGTATCGAAGAGGCTGCTCAGGCCGAAAAAATTATGCACGCCAAATGGCCGGTGAATGTGCTGGCTGCAGAAACCGGTGCGAAGGCTGTGGCTCTGCTCGTAACCTCGGAGGAGGAGGCTGATGCTCTGGAAGAGGGCGCTGCCCTGGTGCAGGAGCTGGTGCACGAGAAGGGACTGGAGCTGTTGGGCTTCGGCTGTCTTTCCAATCCTGATAATGAGATGGTACGCACCGCTATGGCCGGCGCTCTGCTGCAGGCTGCAGCTATGAAGGTGCCCGTAATGCTGGACGGCGTTGCTGTCTGCAAGGCTGCCCAAAAGGCAGCGGATATGGCACCTGCCGTGCTGGATTACTGCTTTGCCGGTCACGTTTCCGCAGAGCTGGGAGCGGAAGAATGCCTGCAGGAGCTGGGGCTTACGGCACCGCTGCGCCTGAACATTCCCGACGGCGCCGGTGAGGGCGCTGCTGTCTGCTTTACGCTGTTCAATGCCGGCATTAAGGCCTATAAGGAAATGGAAACCTTTGAGGAAGCAGGCGTACATGCGGAGATGAAGGAATTTTCCCTGGCAGAGCAATCTAAAAAAGGAGCGAAGGCTTAATGGGTAGAATATATTTAATCCGTCACGGTGAAACGGACAGCAACAAAGGACACCGCTTTCAGGGACGCATCAACATGCCGCTGAACGCCAAAGGTCTGGAGCAGTCCGAGAAGCTGGCTGCCTATATGCAGCATCTGCCGGTTGACAAGATTTACTGCAGCTCTATGCTGCGTGCCTGCATGACGGCAGCACCGCTGGCTATGAGCAAAAATATGTCCTATCAGCCGCTGGATTTACTGCAAGAGGTAAGCTTCGGTGCCTGGGAGGGCCTGGAGTATGCGGAAATCAGCCGCCGCTGGCCTAAGGAGATGGATGATTTCCTGACGCGTCCGGGCGAATGGATTCCGCCGCAGGGTGAAAGCTTTCATGATGTAGCGCGTCGCTGTCAGGCGGCTTTTGACTATATCTTCGAGCGTGAAGGCCACGAGAAAAATATCGCGATTGTATCGCATGGCGGTATTATCCGCGTGCAACTGTGCCTGCTTTTGGGTATACCGCTGAACAATCTGTGGAAGCTGAGTGTGCATAATGTTTCTGTCAGCACGCTGAATGACTGGCAGGGCAATATTATTGCGGAAACCATCAATGATGCTCACTTTGCCAGAGAGCAGGGAAAATCTGTAAACTGGCTGCATAAATAAAAATTGAAGTTCGAAAACCGCGCAGAGCTGAAAAGCTGTCGCGGTTTTTCTATCGGGTTGCGAACTTACCGGTGCTGCACCATTATTTTACACGCAAGCTTTTACCGTGAGCACTGTTAATAAGCGGATTTTGGGATATGTTGAGAAATGAAAAGTTTCTTATTAAAGAATTTACGCATTTTTGATAAACTAAGATTGACTTTTGCAGGCGCTTACTATATACTGTAAGTGGTGTATCTCAGTGGTCCGTTTAAGTTCCTAACTTCTTCTATCATAGATGACATGGGGAAGCCAAGGTAAACATCTTAATGCGTTCTTTGGGGTATGTTCTATCTATGATTAGGAGTGATTAAACAATGAAAGAAGACAAGACTTTAACCTGCTGCGAGTGCGGCAACGAATTCGTATTCACCGCTTCCGAGCAAGAATTCTACGAAGAAAAAGGCTTCACTAACGAACCGCGCCGTTGCCCGGCTTGCCGTCAAGCACGCAAACAACGCATGGGCGTACAAAACGACCGTCCGCAACGCGAAATGTTCCCCGCAGTTTGCGCTGAATGCGGTAAAGAGACCATGGTACCGTTCAAACCCAGCGATCGTCCGGTTTACTGCCGCGAATGCTTCAACGCACGTAAACACTAATTAGACGCTTGAAGTAACAAATTCAGGTACAGCTTAGGCTGGACCTGTTTTTTATTAGCTGATCATAGAAAAAACGAAAGTTATTTTACATAAAAGTGCTTATATGCTATACTTTTTACAATATAAATTATTCGAAGCAAGGGAGCTTTATGGCACGTATTATAGACAGTGATTTTCTGCACCGCGCGCTGCAGCATTTTTATGGCTACAGCAGCTTTCGCACGGGGCAGGAAGAAATTATAAGTGAAATATTACACGGACAGCCTGTGCTGGCAGTGCTGCCTACGGGTGCAGGCAAGAGTATCTGCTTTCAGCTGCCTTCGCTGCTTTTGAAAGGCGTGACGCTGGTAATCTCGCCGCTGATATCGCTGATGAAGGATCAGGCGGAGGCGCTGACGGCCCGCGGTATTCCGGCAGCTTATCTGGACAGCAGCATGAGCAGCAATGAGTACGGCAGGGTGCTGCATGCAGCCCTCAACAAGCAGTGCAAGTTTTTGTATGTGGCACCGGAACGCTCGGTCAACCAGCAGTTTATTGATTTTGCCCGCCAGGCCTATATTACGATGGTGGCGGTGGACGAGGCGCACTGCGTATCGCAGTGGGGACACAGCTTCCGCAAGGAGTATTATAATATTCCTGATTTTATTCAGGCCCTGCCCGCAAAGCCGCTAGTGGCAGCCTTTACTGCGACGGCTACGCCGGATGTGCGCCGTGATATTATCAAGCGTTTGGGCATTCCGGAGGCAAAAATTGTCGTAACTGGCTTTGACAGGCCTAATCTGCATTTTTCCGTGCAGCGCACGCAGGACAAGGAGCGCTCGCTGCTGGAGTTTATGCGCAAGCATAAAAAGGATTGCGGCGTAGTTTACTGTGCTACGCGCAACAAGGTGGAAAGCGTGACGCAGCTTTTGCGTCGGCAGGGGTTCAGCGCCTTGCGCTATCATGCGGGCCTGACGCCGGAGGAGCGGCGTGAGAATCAGAATGCCTTCGTTGGCGGCAGTGTACCGCTGATTGTGGCAACCAATGCCTTCGGTATGGGAATTGATAAGCCGGATGTACGCTTTGTGGTGCATTATAATATGCCCAAGGATATCGAAAGCTACTATCAGGAGGCAGGACGTGCAGGGCGTGACGGCCTGCCTGCGGAGTGTCTGCTGCTTTATGATAAGGCGGATATTGCGGTTAATACCTATCTTATCGGCCATGACCAGCCGGATTTGACCTGGAAGGAGCACGAGCTGCAGCTGCTCGGCAAAATGACCAACTACTGCAATACGTCCATGTGCCTGCGCAAGGTACTGCTGGAATATTTCGGAGAAAAAACAACGTCGCAGTGCAACAATTGCGGCAACTGCGACGTGAATAAGAACGCTTCGTGGCGTAAGTTTTTGAAGTTTTAATTTTTAGTCGATATCAATAGTATTGCCCGGTTTTACAATGAGCACCTTGCTGTCGGTTTCGTCCTCAACGGCGGCCTTGAAGGCTTCCACGTCCTGAGCGATGGGCGGCCAGGTGTTGTAATGTACGGGGATAACGTATTTTGCCTGCAGCAGCTTGCAGGCGATAAGTGCATCATTGGGGTCCATAGTGAAGTTGCCGCCGATAGGAAGAACTGCGTATTCAAAAGCATCGAGCTTGGGCAGCAGCTGCATATCGCTGAAGAGTGCGGTGTCACCGGCGAAGTACAGCTTAGTGCCGTAGAAATCGATGACGATACCGCAGGCGTGACCGCCGGGAACGCCGCTACCGTGGAAAGCCAGTGTCAGGCGTACCTTGCCGAAGGGAAACTTAAAGGTGCCACCAAGATGCATAGCGTGTGCTTTGCATCCGGCATCCTGCGCCAGACCGCAGATTTCGGCAGTGGAAATGATGGTAGCGTCACAATTTTTGGCGATTTCAAAGGCACTGCCCAAATGGTCGAAGTGACCGTGGCTGACGAAAATATAATCAACCTTAATGTCTTTGGCAGTGAGTCCTTCCGGATTATCGTCCAGATACGGGTCGAAGATAATAGCGGAATTATTTTTTTCCAAAATAAAGCAGGCATGGTTGATGAAATGGAATTTTGCGGACATAATTTTCCCTCCTTAATTTGACAAGCTGATTGCTACTTGGTATTAAATAAGATAGCACTTGACTGTTATCTTATAAATATTATAGCTTAAATCTACTTTTTTGTGAATTCCTCACTGCAGGGGTGGGAAAAACTTTACAATTTTGCCTTATGTGCGGTAAAATTGATAGCGTGATATATATAGGAGTAATGCGCTATGAAATATAAAAAAATTACTTTTGCGTGTGTTCTGCTGGGCCTGTCGCTCTATGCCGGCGTGTGTGCGGCAACCGTGCGCGAGATGGCTGATGAAGCACCGGCCTCCAAGCAGACCATTATCGCTGATAAAAAGGATAAGAAGCTGCTGAATAAAAAGCAGCGCGCTGTCCAAATAACTCAGGAAAAGGATAAAATTGTAGTATCTACCAAACCGGTGGCTAAACCGCCTGCCGGTACGATAAAGGTTCCTGCCGCTCCGCGTCCGTCGCTGCTGCAGGAGAAGGACGGCAAGTTTTATTTTTCCGGGACACAGCTGCCGGATGATTACCGTAATATCGCTATTTACGGTGAGGCGATTGCCAGCAAGGCGCAGGCTATTGCCTATATTTTGGCGGCTAACCCGGCTGTGAAGCTGGCCTGCCCGGTAGAGGAGCTGGTGGAGCTGTACTGGCAGGAGGCTAAGCGTGAAAATGTGCGTCCTGACCTTGCACTGGCACAATCGTTGGTGGAAACAGGTGCTTACCGCTATGGCGGTGATGTGCTGCATCATCAGAATAATTTCTGTGGGTTGGGTACTATCGGCGGCGGTGTGCGCGGTGCGTCCTTTGCTACGCCGCAGCTGGGCGTGCGTGCGCATATCCAGCATCTGCTGGCTTATACGCAGACGAAGCGCCCTTCAACCGATATTGTCGATCCGCGCTATGATCTGGCGCATAATATCCGTCTGGAGCGCGGTGTTGTCAACACCTGGTACGGTTTGAACGGTACTTGGGCGATGGGCTCGCTGTATTGCGAAAAGATTATGGCTACCTATCAGAAAATCCTAGCACAGCAGCCTGTTGAGCCGGAGATTAAGCCTGAACCGGTTAAGGAAAAGAATAAAAAGAAACGCAGTATGAAGCAGAGGGTTTCCGAAATACTGCAGGAGAAAAAATAAATTAATGACTGCGCAGCAGTCAGCTGAGGAGGCATTCAGTAAAATGCATATAGTTTTAGTTGAACCGGAAATTCCCGGCAATACCGGTAATATTGCACGTCTGTGCGCAGCAACCGGCTGCCACCTGCATTTGGTCCGTCCGCTTGGTTTTTCTGTGGAGGATAAATATTTGAAGCGTGCAGGTCTGGATTATTGGCATCTTGTTGATATCCATTATTATGACAGCGTTTATGAGGTGCTGGAAAAATATAAGGATAATCCCAAGTATTTCCTGACAACGAAGGCACACAGCTCTTATGCCGATGTGCAGTATGCTCAGGACAGCCTGCTGATTTTTGGCAAGGAAACTGCCGGCCTGCCGGAACCCTTGCTGCACGAATATCCCGAAAGCTGCATCCGTATTCCGATGATTGAGGATGCACGCTCTTTGAATTTGTCCAATTCCGTGGCGATTGTGGCTTATGAGGCTCTGCGCCAGAACGGTTTTGCTGATTTAACCCTTTATGGAGGAGAATATAAATGATAATTATCAAGGAATTCGATTTTGACGCTGCACATTATCTGCCTGCCTATAACGGCAAGTGCGAGCATTTGCACGGTCATACCTATAAGCTGGTGGTAAAGGTGGAGGGCACTCCCGACCACGAGGGTATGGTTATTGATTTCATTAAGCTGAAGAATCTGGTGAAGGACGAGGTGCTGGCACATTTGGACCACGCCTGCCTGAATGATATTCTGCCGGTGCCTTCTGCGGAAAATATCAGTGTATGGGTTTGGAATAAGCTGGTTGAGCTGCTGAAGAGCGACCATTATCATTTATATGAAGTAGAAGTTTGGGAAACTCGCACCAGTGGCTGCGTGTACAGAGGTGAATGACGTGAAGGATGTACAAAGCGAAAAGGATTTACGCAATATTCCTTTGAAGCATGTGGGAATAAAGGGCCTGCGCTGGCCGATTGAGCTGCGCGATAAAGAGCGCGGTACGCAGCACAGCGTAGCGGAGGTAACACTGGCGGTTGATTTGCCGCATGATATGCGCGGTACGCATATGAGCCGCTTTGTGGAGTGCCTACGTACTCTCGGCCCTGTGGGCCTCGCTGATGTGGAGGCTATTTTGGATCAGCTGAAGCAGCATCTGCAGGCTGAAAGAGCTTTTATCGAGCTGAAGTTTCCGTATTTTGTAACGAAGAAGGCTCCTGTGAGCGGCATGGAAGCGCCGATGGATATCGATTGCGTGTATAAGGCCGAGAAGGGCGAGAAGCTGCGTTGGCGTATTACTGCTGTTGTGCCGGTGCAGACGCTGTGCCCCTGCTCCAAGGAAATCAGCGAATACGGTGCGCATAATCAGCGCGCCTGGGCGAAGCTGGAGGTTGAGGCGCAGGAAATGGTATGGCTGGAGGAGCTGGTGGAATATGCCGAGGCTTCCGCAAGCACGCCGCTTTATGGTCTTTTGAAACGCCCTGACGAAAAATACGTTACGGAGCATGCTTATGAAAATCCGCGTTTTGTAGAGGATGCCGTGCGTGAGGTTGCTTTGCGTCTGGAGGCGGATAAGCGCATTACCTGGTATCGTGCAGAGGTGGAGAGCATGGAAAGCATCCATAATCATAACGCTTTTGCTGTTGTGGAAAAAGGTGAGAATGAATGTTATTAAAGGTTAACCGTGAAGGCTTGGAGGCAGCGCTGGCAAGCATCGGCGCTCATGCCGACAGTTTGCCTATTTTTGCGCATAAGGCGGAGATTATTCCGTTCAAGCTGCTGGGTGTGCGCACTCCGGCAGCTAATATTATCAAGCAGGAGATGCTGGCGGTGGGCGGCGATGCCGTAACGCCCGTCGGCGCTGTTACCTGCGCTGCAAAGTATGTTGATATCCTGCTTTTGGGTACGCTGAAGCATTATAAGGTACTGCTGAAGAAAATGGCGCAGATGCCTTATTTTGGTATTCCTCAGGCTGCTATTGATCTGGAAATGGCGCTGACGCCGCAAAAGCTGTGCACTACTCTGGCTGACGGCCGCGTGCTGACCTATGAGAAGATGTGCGTGATGGGCATTTTGAACGTTACGCCGGATTCCTTTTATGAGGGCAGCCGTGTTCCTGCTATGGAGGAGCTGGTGGAGCGTGCCGGCAGAATGCTTGCTGCAGGTGCCGGTGTGCTTGATATCGGCGGTGAGTCTACCCGTCCGGGCAGCGACAGCGTTGATGGGGAGGAGGAGCGCCGCCGCGTAGTTCCTGCGATTGCTGCTTTGCGCAAGGCTTATCCCGATGCTGTTATTTCTATTGATACCTATCGTGCGGATACGGCGGAGGCAGCTATTGCTGCCGGTGCTGATATTATCAACGATATCAGCGCGATGGAGGCTGACCCGCGTATGGCTGACGTGGTTGTGGCTACCAAAGCGCCGATTATCCTTATGCATATGCGCGGTATGCCGAAGAATATGCAGCAGAACTGCGAGTACAAGGATGTTGTGCAGGAGGTTGCCGTTTATCTGGCGCAGAGGGCGCAGCTTTTGCGTGAGCGCGGTGTGAGTGCGGATAAGATTATTCTTGATCCCGGTATCGGCTTTGCCAAGAATGTGGAGCAGAATTTGCTCTTGATGCGTGATTTGAAGGCTTTGACGAGCTTTGGTTATCCTGTGCTGCTGGCGGCTTCGCGCAAGAGTACGCTTGGTGCTGTGCTGGGCGGTGTACCGGCAGAGCAGCGTTTGGAGGGAACGATTGCGACGAGCCTGCAGGCGATTTACGCGGGGGCGCAGATGGTGCGCGTGCATGACGTTGAGGAGAACGTGCGGGCGATTCGCACACTGGAGGCTATTTTGCGCGGCAGTGCGGAGTAGGTTAGCTTAGAAAGAATTGTTTTAGCAATTATCTGTCACGCTACGACAGAATAATTGCTTCGAAAGTATCGTTTAGTGTGTTACAGGAAGAATTGTTTTAGCAATTATCTGTCACGCTGCAGCGAAAAATTTTTTAACGGCAATTTCGTGCGGAACAAAGACGAAATTGCAATAAAACTCGCGCTAGGCGAAGTGTTTTTCTGCAGAAGTCAGCTTAGCGCTCAAACAATATTGCAATTTCGGTTGTTCCAGGCACTTGTTGCCTAAAATTTTTATGCTTTCGCTGCGACAGAATAATTGCTTCGAAAGTATCGTTTAGTGTGTTACAGGAAAAATTGTTTCAGCAATTATCTGTCGCGCTGCAGCGAAAAATTTTTTAACGGCAATTTCGTGCGGAATAAAGACGAAATTGCAATAAACTCGCGCTAGACAAAGTGTTTTTCTATAGAAGTTTGCTTAGCGCTCAGACAGTATTGCAATTTCTGTTATTCCAAGCACTCATTGCCTAAAATTTTTATGCTTTCGCCGCGGCAGAATAATTGCCTGTAGTATTGCGATAACGTAATTGTCTGTAGTATTGCGAAAGAACAGGAGTCTGAGATGGCTATTGCATATGTTGCCTTGGGCAGTAACCTAGGCGATAAGAAAAAGAATTTACAGCGCGCGCTGATGCTGCTGATGCAGCAGGGCGTGGAGGTACTGCAGGTTTCCGGCTATTTTGCTACGGAGCCTTACGGTGTGACGGACCAGCCGCAGTTTTTGAATGCTGTGTGCAGGGTGCGCACTAATCTGGAGCCTGTGGCGCTTTTGCGTACACTTTTGGCAACGGAGCTGGCGATGGGGCGTGTGCGCCTGCGTCATTGGGGCGAGCGCAATATTGATCTGGATTTGCTGCTTTACGAAAATGTCGTGATGCAGACACCGGAGCTTACGCTGCCGCATCCCGATATGCAGAACAGGGATTTTGTGTTGCTGCCGCTTTTGGATATTGCACCGGAGCTGGTGCATCCGCTACTGCATAAAACTGTGCGTGAAATGGCGGCGGAGCTGAATAAATAATGCTGCGATACGAGCGATTTGTTTTACAGTAAATATGCGCTTGTGCTATAATTAAGAAAAAACATCTGGCAGGAGGTAGCTATGAGAATAGATGGTGCCGGCGGTTGCTTTGATAACCGTCTTTATGAAGTTGATATTGATGTAGCTTGGAATATTGCCTTGCTATGCGTCAATGAGATGGGTGTAACTATTGATGAGCAGGATGATGCTGCACATCAGCTGCACTTCCATAACAAGAAAAAAATTATGCAGCTGGCTATGCAGTCTTTGGATGAGGAAACCGTACAGGTTATCATGGACTCCACTAAGGAGCGTCTGCAGATTTATAACTGGAAGCGCGAGGACAAAGAGGTTAACCAGTTCTATGAGCTGTTCGAAAAGAAGCTCACAGAATACCGTGCCTTTATTTTGTGCCCGAACTGCTCCGCAAAAATCAGCTCTTTGGTTAAGTTCTGCCCCGAGTGCGGCTGCAAAGTAAAATAAGCACAAAAAAAGAAACCAAATACCGATTGGTATTTGGCTTCTTTTTAAATCCGAACGGATTAGATTGCGCGGTTAACTTTACCGGAACGCAGGCAACGGGTGCAAACGTTCAAGCGTTTAACAGAACCTTCAACAACTGCTCTTACTTGTTGAATATTCGGGTTCCAAGCACGTTTGGTGTGTCTATTGGAGTGGCTGACGTTGTTGCCAGCGAGTTTTCCTTTACCGCAGATTTCGCAGATAGATGCCATTGTTTCCCACCTCCTTAAACGTGATAAGACATAAGGCACATTCAAATTTAACATGAGTATCATACCATAAAGAGCGCAGAAAATCAAGGGAATTTTAAGATAAAGAGGGTATTTTTATAAATGTGGTGGAAAGAACCTGTAACAACACTAAAAGGTGTAGGTGTAAAAAAGGCAGCTGAGCTGGCTGCTCTTAATATTTTCAGCGTGGGTGATTTGCTGGAATTTTACCCGCGTCAGGGAGCTTATCTCGATTATGCCAAGCTCAAAACGATTAATGAGCTGGATGTAGACAACAGTAAGCAGATTTTCAAAGCGACCGTTTATCAGGTGAAAAACGGCTATGGTGCCAGCCGTCGCAGCTATACGTCCGTGACGGTGCGTGACGAAACAGGCTATGCTACGCTGTACTTTTTCGGCGGGCAGCGCTATAAGGCGCAGAAGCTGAAGCCGGATACAATGCTGCAGATTACAGGCCGCGTAAGGCAGGGGCGCACTACGAAGTCCGTCAGCGAGGTTGACGTGCAGCCTTTGGAGCAGGACGAGGGCAAAACGCCGGGTATTGTACCGGTGTATGCTTTGAGCGGTAACCTGACGCAGAAGAATCTGCGTACCTGGGTGAGTGAGGCCTTGCGACTGGCAGCAAAGGATTTGCCGGAAAGCCTGCCGGCGAAGGTTGTGAGTCAATGTAATTTGCCCGACCGCTATACGGCGCTGAAAAATATTCACTTTCCGGAAAGCTGGGAAGCATTGCGACGTGCTAAGCAGCGCTTTGTTTTTGAGGAGCTGTTTTTGCTGCAGTGCGGCCTGCTTTACTATCGCCAACAGAGCCATGACAACAGAGAGGGTATTAAGCACGCTGCAGACGGTGCGCTTGTTAAAGACGTAATGCAGGGACTGCCCTTTGAGCTGACGGCGGCACAGCAGCAGGCGTGGCGTGAGATTTCGCTGGATATGCAGGATAAAAAGCCTATGCACCGCATTCTGCAGGGTGACGTTGGCAGCGGTAAAACGGTTATCAGTGCGTTGGCGTTGGCTAAGGCGGTGGAAAACGGTTATCAGGGCTGCATTATGGTGCCGACGGAAATTTTGGCGGCGCAGCATTTTGAAACGCTGGAGCAATATTTGCAGCCTTACGGTGTGCGTATTGCTTTACTGACAGGCGGTATGCGTGCCAAGGCAAGGCGCGAGCTGCTGCTGAATCTGGAGCTTGGTCTTGTTGACGTGGTTGTTGGTACGCATGCTCTGCTGGAGGAGGATGTGCGCTTTGCCAATCTGTCGCTGACGGTGACAGACGAGCAGCACCGCTTCGGCGTAGAGCAGCGTGCACGCTTGTCCAATAAATCGGCTAATGCTCCCGATGTACTGGTAATGACGGCAACGCCGATTCCGCGTACCTTGGCGCTCACTGTCTACGGTGATTTGGACATTTCCGTAATGAAGGGACGTCCGCCGCAGCGTAAGCCGGTGCGGACGCTGTGTTATACGGATGAGCGCCGCCGTGAGGTTTACGCCGGCCTGGTGCGTCAGGTGCTGGCAGGAAGGCAGGCTTATGTTGTCTGCCCGCTGATTGAGGAATCCGATGTTCTGGCTGTGCATAGCGCAGAAAGAGTATACGAGGAGCTGCAGCGCGATTTTCTGCAGGATATTCCCTGCGCTCTGCTGCATGGCAGGCTGAAGGGTGCGGAGAAGGATGCCATTATGAGCAGCTTTGCCGCAGGCGAGCTTAAGGTGCTGGTGAGCACTACGGTTATCGAGGTTGGCGTGAACGTGCCCAATGCTACGCTGATGGTGATTGAAAATGCGGAGCGCTTTGGCTTGGCGCAGCTGCACCAGCTGCGCGGACGTGTAGGTCGCGGCAGCGAGCAGTCCTACTGCGTGCTGCTGACGGCCGCCGATTCGCCGGAGGCACTGGCGCGTCTGAACGTACTGCATGAGAGCGAGGACGGTTTTTATCTTGCGGAAAAGGATATGGAGCAGCGCGGTGCAGGCCAGCTCTTTGGCCTGAAGCAGCATGGCTTGCCAGATTTGCGAATTGCTGATATAATGCGAGATGTTGACGTAATTGCGCAGGTTCGCCAACTGGCGCAGGCGCAGCTGCGTACGCCGGAGGACTGGGCGGAAATCCGTCGTCTAGTGGAAATGCAGTTTGGCGAACGCTTTAATATGATTTTCAATACTTAAAGAGGGTATAAATATATGAAAAAAGACTGGTTAAAAAATCCTGATGTTTGTGCTAAGGTGACGGCGGCAGTTTTGCTGGTGGCCTTGTTTTTAGGTATTCACTTTTTTGCCGATGATTTCTTCAATAAAACCTTTACGCTGGCAATCAGCGGCAATGTCAACGGCCTGGTGGAATATCTGCGCTCCTTTGGACCATGGGCGATTTTAGTCAGTTTTGTGCTGGATGTGCTGATTAATGCCGGCAGCGTTTTCCCGTCGATTTTTCTTTCTACAGCCAACGGTCTGATTTTCGGTCTGCCGCTGGGTATTACTATTTCCTGGCTGGCGGAAACAACAGGTGTGGTTATCAGCTTTTACCTGATGCGCTTCTTCTTCCGTGATACGGCGCAGAAGCTGATTGAAAAAAGCAATTCGCTGAAATCCATTGATGAGGCAAGCAGTAAGCACGGCCTGGAGTGGATGGCCTTCGCCAGGGCGCTGCCGTATTTCCCATCAGGCATTTTGACGGCGGTGGGTGCTGTGAGCAGCATGAGTGCGCGTGATTACATTATTGCCAACCTTATCGGCAAATTTCCTTCTACGGCGTTGGAGGTTGTAATAGGCCATGATGTAGTTAATTTTCAGGAGCACAGCCAAAGATTAACGATTTTGATTTTGGTTGTGGGCGCTGTCTTTTTTGCGTATAAAAAGTGGTTCTATAAAAAGGGAAAATAAATTTGCTTTAGTGCGTCGCTGCAGTAATTTCTGCGGCGGCGTTTTTTCAAGATAGAGATACAGATAGTGAAAGGAAATAACACTTATGGAAAATAAACAAGTGCAGCCATGGCAGCAATATCAGGCACTTTATCTGCATATACCGTTTTGCGTACAGAAATGCCTGTACTGTGATTTTGCTTCTTATGCCGGCTTTGGCGAACAGGCAAAGCGTGATTATACCGATGCTGTGTGCAAAGAAATCGCCCTGCGTGCGCCTGAGGCGGCAAATATGGCGGCGAACGCCAGCATTTACTTTGGCGGCGGTACGCCGAGCGTGCTGCCTACGGAATGCATCGCCAAGCTGGTGAACGCATTGAAGCAGTACGGCTTTTGGCAGCAGCCCTGCGAGGCAACGATTGAGGTGAACCCCGGCACGGCGGATTTAGCCAAGCTGCAGACATTGCGCAGCCTTGGCTTTGACCGCATCAGCTTCGGCGTACAGTCGCTGCAGGATGACGAGCTGCAAGCGATAGGACGCATTCACAACGCGCAGCAGGCACTGGAGGCGTTGGCATTGGCACGCAAAGCAGGCTTTGCACGCATCAGTGCGGATTTGATTTACGGCCTGCCGTCGCAGACGCTTACAAGCTTGCAGGATACGCTGGAGCGTCTGACCGATACGGGCATAGAGCATATTTCTGTTTACGGCCTGATTGTGGAGGAGGGCACGCCGCTGGCGAGTCTTGTGGATAAGGGCAGAATAACTTTGCCTGACGAGGATACTGCGGCGGATATGTATGAGCTGGTGCAGAGCTTTTTGCGCGAGCGTGGCTTTGAGCGCTACGAAATTTCCAACTACGCCAAAAATGGCCAGTATTCACGCCATAATACCGTTTACTGGGAATATCATCCTTACATAGCCTTCGGCGCTGCCGCCTGCGGCTTTGACGGCCAAAGACGGCGTACCGGGCTGAGTACGGTTAAGGAATATATCGGGCAGCTGCAAAGCTTCGGCGGTGACGATTTGTGCACAAGTGCATTATATAATGTAGAAGAGTTATCTTGCGCAGAGCTTTTGGAGGAATTCATGTTTATGGGACTGCGCCGCAGCGAAGGTGCGAGCCTGGCGGAGGCACGCGAGCGCTTTGACGTGGATGTGCTGCAGCGCTTTGCCTCCGAGCTGGCGCCGCTGTTTGAACAAAAGCTTATTGCGTATGATGCAAGCACGCAAAGACTGCGCCTGACAGAGCGTGGTATGGAGGTCGGCAATCAAATATTTGAAGTTTTTGTGATAACTTAAAAATAAATAAAAAAGGTGTTGACAATAAAGTAGGCTAGTGCTATTCTAGTATCAAGATGTTAGCACTCCTAATGATAGAGTGCTAACAATCAAAATGAGGTGGGAATATGTTAAACGAAAGAAAGAAAAAAATTCTCCAGCTCATAATTGAGGATTATATTTCAACTGCTGAGCCTGTAGGTTCAAGGACGATTGCCCGCAAATATGATTTGGGCCTCAGTCCTGCGACCATCCGTAACGAGATGAGTGACCTGGAGCTTCTGGGTTATCTGGAGCAGCCGCACACCTCGGCCGGACGTGTACCGTCGGCTCAGGCTTATCGTCTTTATGTTGACTCGCTTGTTGAGCCGGGCACTCTGACAGATAATGACAGAGCACTGATCAACGGCTGGTTCAGCGAAAGACGCAGAAGCATTGATGAAATCTTCCAGTCAACGGCGAAAATCCTTTCCCGGATGACGAAGAATGTTTCAATGGTGCTGGCTAACCGTGATGCCGGTGCGTGCTTCCGTTATATGAAGTTTTTACCTCTGGATGAGCACCATGCCATCCTGTGCATTGTAACAGATGACGGCAATGTGGCCAACTGCGTGGTAGAAATTCCTTTGGGAATGCGGCCGGAGGAGCTGGACTACATGGCAGGACGCGTCAGCAGACTGCTGGAGGGCAGAGAGCTGGCGAATATTACCGAGGACCTGCTGCAGGCGGTGCATACTAATATAGCAGATGATAAGCTGCTGTTCACATCGCTGGTACAGTCCATCCGCCAGATGCGTCAAAAATACCAGCAGCAAAAGGTTTTCCTTGGCGGCACCAAGCAGCTGCTGAACCAACCTGAATTCCGCGACGTGGAGCGTGTGAAGAATCTTCTGGGTATCCTTGAAGAGGAGCGCGTAGTACGCGATTTGCTGAAGGCAGGCGAGGACAGCGGACTGAAGATCACGATTGGCAGTGAAAACAAATTCACCGGCATTCAGGATTGCAGCATGGTACAGGCAACCTACCGTCTTAACGGTCAGATAGTCGGTACGATGGCAGTTCTTGGCCCGACGCGTATGGAATACGGCAAGGTAATTACCGTAATGGATTACCTGCATAAGTATTTGAAAACGATGTTCGAGCAAAAGCCCGACAATAAATAAAACTAAGGAGGAAGAGCCTTGCAGGATAATGAAATGAAAGAAAAACAGGCTGAGCAGGAGGCTGCGGAAGCGAAGGCTGCCGAACAGGAAACTGCGGAAACTGCAGAAGCTGAAAAAGCTGAAGATGCAAAAAATGCGGAGGAAGCCGCTGAGCCTGAGGTTGACCCGAAGGATGCCAAAATCGAAGAACTGCAAAATCGTTTGTTGAGATTGCAGGCCGATTTTGAAAACTTCCGCCGTCGCACCAATATAGAAAAGGAACAGCTTTCCACCTTTGTAACAGCAAATGTGGTTGGCAAGTTCTTAAAGGTTTTAGATAATTTTGAGCGTGCCGAAGCAAGCGTCGAAAAGGGCGATAATGTGGATGCAGTTGTCGACGGTATGAAAAAAATCCGCCGTCAGTTTGAAGATGCCTTCAAGGATTTGAAGGTAGAAGAAATCGAAGCTCAAAATGCTAAATTTGACCCGAACATCCACGAAGCCGTAATGCGCGGTCATAATCCGGAGCTGGATGATGAAATCGTAGATATGGTTTTCGAAAAAGGCTATAAGTTGGGTGACAAGGTTATCCGTCACAGTAAGGTAAGAGTAAACACCAACGAATAAAGCTGGCGTGCTCTTCACAATAAATTTAAAAAATATATCACATCGATTCGGTAAAAATGCGGCAGCTGCCGCATCACCGAAGGATAGTAATCAGGAGGATAAAAATCATGGCTAAAGTAATTGGTATTGACTTAGGTACTACTAATAGTGTTGTTGCAGTTATGGAAGGCGGCGAACCTACCGTCATCACTAACCAGGAAGGCAGCCGCTTAACCCCGTCTGTTGTAGGCTTTGCTAAAAACGGCGAGCGTCTGGTTGGCCAGCTGGCAAAACGTCAGGCAGTTTCCAACCCTGACAGAACCATCAGCTCCATCAAACGTCACATGGGCGAAGGCTCTTACAGAGTAACTATCGACGACAAAAAATATTCCCCGGAAGAAATTTCCGCAATGATTCTGCAAAAACTGAAAGCTGATGCAGAGGCTTATCTGGGCGAAACCGTATCCCAGGCAGTTATTACTGTTCCGGCATACTTCAATGACAGCCAACGTCAGGCTACTAAAGACGCAGGCAAGATTGCAGGCCTCGAAGTTCTGCGTATCGTCAACGAGCCTACCGCTGCTTCTCTGGCATACGGCATTGATAAAACCGACGACCATACCATCATGGTATACGACCTCGGCGGCGGCACCTTCGATGTATCTATTCTGGATGTCGGCGACGGCGTATTCGAAGTAAAAGCAACCAACGGTGATACTCATCTGGGCGGCGATGACTTCGATAAGAAAATCATGGACTGGATGGTTGACGAATTCAAGAAAGCTGAAGGCATTGACCTTTCTACCGACCGTATGGCTATGCAACGTCTGCGTGAGGCTGCTGAAAAAGCTAAAATCGAATTGTCCGGCGTTATGAGCACCAACATCAACCTGCCGTTCATCACTGCAGGTGCTGACGGCCCGAAACATCTGGATATGGACCTGACCCGTGCTAAATTCGAAGCTATGACTGCAGATCTGGTTGAACGCACCATGGGCCCTGTTCGTCAGGCTATGAGCGATGCAGGTCTTTCCACAAGCGATATCAGCAAAGTAATCCTGGTCGGCGGTTCTTCCCGTATCCCGGCTGTACAGGCTGCTATTAAAGCATTCATGGGCAAAGAGCCTTACAAAGGAGTTAACCCGGATGAATGCGTTGCAGTAGGTGCTGCTATCCAGGCCGGCGTTCTCTCCGGTGAAGAAGGTACCGGCAACGTACTGCTGCTGGACGTAACTCCGTTGTCCCTGGGTATTGAAACCCTCGGCGGTGTATTCACCAAGATTATCGACCGTAACACCACCATCCCGACCTCTAAGAAACAGGTATTCTCTACCGCTGCAGATAACCAGCCTTCCGTTGATATCCATGTTCTGCAAGGCGAACGTGAAATGGCTGCAGACAACAAAACTCTGGGCCGCTTCGAGCTGTCCGGCATCCCGGCTGCACCGCGTGGAATTCCTAAAATCGAAGTTTCCTTCGACATCGATGCTAACGGTATCGTTAACGTAAGCGCTAAAGACCTTGGCACCGGTAAAGAACAAAAGATTACCATTACCTCCTCCGGCACCCTTGATAAGGACGAAGTAGACAGAATGGTTAAAGAAGCAGAAGCTAACGCTGAAGCTGATAAGAAACGTAAAGAAGGCGTAGAAGTTCGCAACCAGGCCGACAATATGTGCTATCAGGCTGAAAAGACCATGAAAGACATGGAAGGCAAAGGCAAGGATGAATTAATCGCTAAAGTTAAAGCTGCAGTTGACACCCTGAAAGAAACCATGAAGGGTGACGATCTCGACAAGATTAAAGCTGATACCGAAGCTCTGACCAAACCGCTGTACGAGCTGAGCGCTGAGCTTTACAAAGAAACTCAGGCACAAGAGGGTGCTGCAGGCGCACAAGGTGCAGCAGGTGCTCAAGGTGCAGCAGGTGCTCAAGGTGCTAAAAAAGCCGATGACGACGTTGTTGACGCTGAAGTTGTTGACGACGACAAGAAATAATCCTGTCTATAAAGCACCGTCTGCGTTGTTAGGACTCCTCGACGTACTAAAAGTACGCCGTCGTCGTCCTGCCTAGCATCCGGCACTTTCTAGCCAGTCTTTTATGAAAGAGGATGGCACCATCTGTGTCGTTGAAACGTCTAGACGTATTTATTGATACAGACGTAAAAAAGTAATATAATATTAGTGCCCAGCTGCTGTGGCAACCGCCATCATGCATCTGGGCATTATATGCTTAAATAATATTCGTTAGAAAAGTTTTAGGAGGCGCCTGTTTTGGCTAAGAGAGATTATTATGAGGTACTGGGAGTAAGCAAAACCGCTTCCCAGGACGAAATAAAAAAAGCATTCCGTAAACTGGCCCTGAAATATCATCCTGACCGCAATAAGGGCAACGAAGAAGCCATGAACAAATTCAAGGAAGCCAATGAGGCTTACAGCGTCCTTTCCGATGAGCAGAAGCGCCAGCAATATGACCAGCTTGGCCCTGATGCCTTCGAACAGGCGCAGACTGCCGGCGGCGCCGGTGGTAATCCGTTCGGCGGCGGCTTCGGTGGCTTTGGCGGCGGAGGCATGGATGATATTTTCGATATGTTCTTCGGCGGCCAGGGACGCGGTCGCGG
>ULZG01046388.1_pt1 | contig 41930 bp, 27 predicted proteins | sample 1962881 | NCBI WGS metagenome assembly ULZG01 (sample SAMEA4835883, study PRJEB28245) | human gut metagenome | biome: gut microbiome; material: fecal sample | place: Denmark | collected 2008 | reverse complement strand
ACATAAGGGTGGATACTAAATATTCTTTCAGTCTGAATATTTAATGCTTTCAGTTTTGATTCACATGTCTTGTCAAAATTGTCCGAAAACTGTTGGTCGTCTCGACTTGTTTTAATACGATTTGCATCGTTTTAATGGTGTGTTAAAATAGAGCAAAAGGCTAAAAGTGAAAACGTTAATGGTTTGCAGTAGCCTCCCTCTTGCTGTGTAGTTACATCTTAACGTTTAACGTTTTTGTTTTCGAATGCGACATGCCGATGTTGAGAAACGAGCGAAAAATGAAAAGTCCAAGTTGGATAGTTTTGCTCGCCTCACTAATAAGGTGAGCAAATTGTAACTTAAACTATTTCGGTGTTTTTGTGCCTCGGTCTGCCATTTTTTGCATAGCTATGTCGTTATTTGGCACATCTTGTGCCGAACTTTGCACAGACAAACAGTCGAACAATATGATAGAATAAGCAATGAAGATGGAACAGAAAACAAATGACGAATTCATGCGCAACATCCTCGTCGAGGAAGCGTGGAAAGACCTATCTCTGGGTTTTGCGTGGAGCGAGCCCCTGCTTGAGAAGTATCAGGATCGTGTGAGTTGGGAAGATATTTCGCTAAACCCCTACATTCGATGGACGATCCCTATGGTCGGCAAGTTCTCCAAGCGCATCAACTGGAAGATTTTCTCGGCGTGTAGCACCGAAGGGGTTTTGACGCCAGAGTTGGTAGAGGCGTTCAAGGACAAGTGGGACTGGCATGAATTGTCGGGTAATCCCGAACTTCATCTTTCCTACGAACAGATGGAGAAGTATGCCGACTTGCTGGACTGGGTAGAGCTCATCTCGGAAGAAGACTTTAGCGTTCCCGATGGGAAAGGCATCGATTTCTACGAGAAGTTTCGCGAGTACATCCCTGCCAGCAAATTGCAAGGGTCGACTTTGTGGTGTGAGATGCTGGAGCAGCAAAGGGCGGAGCTCGTCGGCGAAATTATCTCATAGTGCTTGATCGCTTCTTTGCCCCTCAGCAAAAAAAAGGTTCTTCCGGAAAATGGAGTGATTCGACGTGGACACATAAAAGACAACTTGAACAACTTTTACAACAAGTAACAACGCTTCGCGGGGACATCGACTCTTCGAGGCCATGCTGACCAAGGGTTGCTGCAACGGAAACAACTATGAACAAAACCTATCACTCGATTTTCCGGATGAACCATTTTTTGTCCTCTCAAACCTCGACCCAGGCTACGGCAATACGGGAGCCCACGGAGGATTCAAGCTGTTAATATGACTTTTTCTTGCGCAAAACAAAAACGTTAAACGTTATAACGTTAATAGGGTGGACTCGGCAAGTGCGCTCGCTCGGCAAGTGTGTTTTGCCTTTTGGTGGTCCTAAGCTACGATCAGGCCTGGTCCTAAGTAGCCACCAGACGCAGTCGTAAGCAACCTTCGGCGAGGTGTTTTGGTTTGTCCTGGAAATGAAGTTGGGACAGAAGAATCGTTCTGTCCCAACACGTCTCTTTGTGGTCCTCACGGGCCTTGGCGCACAGCGTCAGAGCAGGGAGAGGAACTGCTCCACGGGGATGCCGCGGTTTTTGTCCTCGTTGTCCTTGTTGTGGTCTATGAGCGTATAGACGCCGTCCATGGCGCGGCGCGTGCTGGCCTCCAGGGGCGTGCCGTTGAGGAGGTGGCCGATAAGGATGGCCGAGAAAATGTCGCCCGTGCCCGGGAAGTGAACGGGAATCTCCGTATAGACATGGGTGAACCAAGTGCCGGTCAGGTGGTTGTAGCCGATGACGGAAGGTTGGCCGTCGATGGGGATGGAGGTGATGAGCACCGACTTCGGACCGATCTGGCGCAGCTCCTCCACCAGCTGGCGGGCCTCCTCTGCCGAGACGCCCTCGGGGCGGTAGGGCTTGTCCGTGAGGTAGCACGCCTCCGTGTAGTTGGGGTAGCAGAGGTGGGCCACGGAGAGCATTTCCCTCATGCTGTTGATGGTCGCCGGCGTCACGCCGTTGTAGAGCTTGCCCTCGTCGCCCATGATGGGATCGACGAAGACGGCCGTCCCCGTGGCCTCCTGCTCACGGCAGTAGCGGGCGATGAGATCGGCCTGCTGCTCCGACGCGATAAATCCCGTCGCGATGGCGTCGAAGTGGAAGCCCAGCTCCTTCCACACCGGAAATACCCCCTTGATATAGTCGGTCGTGTCCAGGAGGTTGAACTTGCCGTAGTCGAGCGTGTTGCTCACGATGGCGGTCGGGAGGTTGTGGACGGGCATTCCCATGTAGGAGAGAATGGGGAGCATGGCAGCGGTGGCCACCTTGCCGTAGCCGCACACGTCGTTGATGAGGAGTATTTGCTTCTTTGATAGTGACATCTTGTCCTGTTGCTTATTTGGGGAGCAAAGTTACTCAAATCTTGCCATTTGGCCAAGCCAAGTGTAAATAAATCGCCGTGGAGCGGCTTATGCGAGAAAAAATCGCTACCTTTGCACCGTCATTTTGCTTCTTTGGAAGCCTATTTATTAGAAGATTATGAAACTGGATAAAATTGTCGCTCAATCGGCGGTTGAGGCCGTGAAGAGCCTTTATGGTCAGGACGTGCCCTTGAATCTCATTCAGGTGCAGAAGACGAGACCGGAGTTTGAGGGTAACATGACGCTGGTCATCTTCCCGTTGTTGAAGATCAGCCGCAAGAAGCCCGAGGACACGGCGCGGGAGATCGGCGAGTATATCGTCGCCCACAATGATTTCGTGGAAAACTTCTCCATCGTCAAGGGCTTCCTCAATTTCACTTTCCGTGCGGACACATGGCTTTCGATGCTTCAGGACATCGACCAGGAGGCCCACTTCGGCGAGAAGCCCGTCAGTGAGGAGTCGCCGCTGGCGATGGTGGAGTACTCATCGCCCAACACCAACAAGCCCCTCCACCTGGGTCACGTGCGCAACAACCTCCTCGGATGGTCGCTGGCGCGCATCCTCGAGGCCAATGGCAACCGCGTGGTCAAGACCAATATCGTCAACGACCGTGGCATCCATATCTGCAAGTCGATGCTGGCCTGGCAGAAGTGGGGCGACGGCATCACGCCCGAGGCGGCCCACAAGAAGGGCGACCACCTGATCGGCGACTTCTACGTGCTCTTCGACAAGCACTATCGCGAGGAGGTGGCTCAGCTCCAGGCCGAGTATGAGGCTGGCGGCATGGGTGCCGACGAGGCCAAGGAGAAGGCCAAGCAGGAGGCTCCGCTCATCAAGGAGGCCCACGAGATGCTCGTGAAGTGGGAGCAGGGCGACAAGGAGGTCCGCGACCTGTGGCAGAAGATGAACAGCTGGGTCTATGCGGGTTTTGACGAGACCTACAAGGCCCTGGGCGTGGCCTTCGACAAGATCTATTATGAGTCGGAGACCTACCTCGTGGGCAAGCGCAAGGTGATGGACGGACTGGAGCGCGGACTCTTCTTCAAGAAGGAGGACGGATCGGTCTGGGCAGACCTCACCCAGGAGGGCCTCGACCAGAAACTGCTGATCCGCGGCGACGGCACCTCGGTCTATATGACGCAGGATATCGGTACGGCCACGATGCGCTTCAGCGACTATCCTATCGACAAGATGATCTACGTCGTGGGCAACGAGCAGAACTACCACTTTCAGGTGCTTTCGCTCCTGCTCGACCGCCTCGGCTTCAAGTGGGGCAAGGACCTGGTCCACTTCTCCTACGGCATGGTCAATCTGCCCAATGGCAAGATGAAGAGCCGCGAGGGAACGGTCGTCGATGCCGACGAGCTGATAGCCCAGATGATCGGCGACGCCCGCAAGGTCGGCGACGAGCAGGGCAAGGGTGCGGAGATGACGGAGGAGGAGCGTCAGAACGTGGCGCGGATCGTCGGTCTTGGCGCGCTGAAGTACTTCATCCTCAAGGTGGATGCAAGAAAGAACATGCTCTTCAATCCCGCGGAGTCCATCGACTTCAATGGCAACACGGGTCCCTTCATCCAATATACCTATGCGCGCATCCGCAGCATCATGCGCAAGGCGACGGGCGTGGCTGACTCCCTCGGCGGCTATAAGCCCAACGACAAGGAGGTGGAGCTGATCCAGAAGCTCGGCGAGTATGAGGTGGCAGTGGCTGATGCGGGCCGCAACTACAATCCGGCTACCATCTGCAACTACTGCTACGAGCTGACCAAGCTCTTCAACTCGTTCTACCACGACTACTCCATCCTCAGCGCCGAGAGCGCCGAGGCCCTGGCCTTCCGCTATGTGCTGGCACGCAATGTGGCCAAGGTCATCAAGAACGGCATGGATCTGCTGGGTATCGAGGTGCCCGAGAGAATGTAGAATATTCCCGCAAGGGGCAAGGACAGAAGCGGGAGGCAGCTGGAGGCGAGGCCCTTCTGCTGCCTCCCGTCCTCGTTTTCCGCTCTTGGCTGAAACAAGGCCTTGGCCCTTTAGCTTTCTCCCCGCTGATATGAACAAAGACTTCCCTCAGAATCCCCCCTCCTGGCGCAACGATACCGTCCTGCCTCTGCCCCCAGAGGTCAATGCCAATGCCTGGGCGGTCGATGCGGCCTGTTCGGGCAATCCGGGCCCGATGGAGTATCGGTGCATCGACCTGCAGACGGGCCAGCAGGTGTTCCACTATGGCCCTATCCACGGGACAAACAATATCGGAGAGTTTCTCGCCATTGTCCACGCCTTGGCGCTCATGGAGCAACGAGGCATCAAGGGGAAGGTCGTCTACTCCGACTCCTACAATGCGGCGTTGTGGGTCAAGAAGCGCAAGTGCAAGACTACGCTGGTGCGCGACGCCAGGACGGCCAAGCTCCATGAGGTCATCGCCCGCGCCGAGAACTGGTTGCTGACCCATCCCTGCGCCACGCCCGTGCTGAAATGGGACACGGCGCAATGGGGTGAGATTCCCGCCGACTTTGGACGCAAGTAGCAAGCACATGCAAACGGTTCGTTTTGTTTTCAATTAAACCCTCACCATCCCCTCACAACCCTCATGTCTTCCCTCTACCTATTTCAGTTTGCCGCCCTCGTCTTCATGCTGGTCAATGCGCTCTTTGTCGCCTTGGCCCGCCTGAACGCCCGCTGGAAGAACAAACGCTACGAGCGCTCCCGCTTGATGATCTTCCTTGCCTTGGTGCTTCTTTCCGCCCAATACTATGTCCAGATGAGATTTCACATCAGGGCCACCGACGACCACTTGGGAGCCATGGTCAACATGCTCGTCTATACTCCCTGTTTCGGACTGATAGCCATGGCTATCTACAATCTCGAAGCAGTCCAGGCCAAGCGGCGCAACATGGCCTTGGCCTGCGCGGGATTCTATGCTGCCATCGTTGGCTGCTTCGCCCTTGGCCACTATCTGAGGGGCAGTTGGCATATCGGCGGCTGGCTCTATCCGATGCTGGTTCTCTATAGCGTCCACATGATCTATTGCGTCCTCATGATCCGAAAGGAGACCCATAAGCGCAGAAGGATGCTGGAGACCCTCACCGCCACCGACCTCCTGCCCTATGTGCGCTATTCGTACGCGAGCGTGGTCAACCTCTGCCTGGCTGCCCTCGTCACGCCCGTGGCCATCCTTTCCACCACCACGCTCTATATCTTTGGCCCCTTGGTACTGATGGCCATTCTTTTCTTCGTTCTTACGTTCATCTCTTTGGGTACGGGCTATATGCCGTCCGAAGAACTGCTGGACTCGGAGGGGGAAGAACTGGCGGAGGAACTGGAGGCTGGTGCTTCCCTCCCACCTTCAGGAGCGTCGGCCTGCGCCGAGGCTTCCACCGTTTCGCCTTCCGGACGCTCAGCGCTCTCCGAGGAGCGCATTGCCCTGATCCAGGAGCGCATCGACAGCTGGTGCGTCCAGCGTGGCTACAAAGACTATTCGATCAACTTCATGACCCTGTCCCGCTCCCTCTGCATCTCCAAGGCCGATCTGGCCGTCTATTTCTCCCAGCGCCTGCACACCACGTTTCGGGTGTGGCTGAGCGATATTCGTTTTCGCGCTGCACAGAGCATGATGCTGGAGCACCCTCATTACAGCAACGACGTGATCTCTGCCGAGTGTGGTTTCTCCTCGCGCACGCAGCTCTACCGCATCTTCAAGGCGAAAGAGGGATGTACGCCAACTGCTTGGCGCGAACGCCAGTCGCAACAGGACCTCTTGGGGCGATGAAACCGTCATTTTTGGACTTTTCCTGACCTTGTTTAAGGCTTTTTGCGGGTGTCTCCTTCCTACGAAAGCGACACCCGATTTCCTTTCAATGCAACACCTATTTGGTAGGAATGCAACACATTTGTGCAGGGAAAATCCACCCCTTTTCTTCGGAAAATCCTAATTTTGCAGCATGGACCGAATGGATAAACTTACAACACTGTTTGAAAGCGATGAGCAACTCTACTTCTGTGTCGGCTTGATCATCCTTGTGGGAGCCATTGTCATCATCTGCGCGATGGTGAATGACTACCGGGAGTATCTTGACGCACATCTCAGAACCCGTTTCAGGCTGAGGGAGTTTCTCAGGGAAGAGAAGTTCTATTTCTTTCTCTTCTTCGGCTTTGTAGCGCTGATCATCTTTGTCGTGGTGATCTGTACAAAACTTGCTCAAGGATGAGGCCTTGAGGCCTTGCAGGGTTGTGGAAAACGCATACTTACTGGATAATATATAGGCAGCTGATTGCCAAACAAGGACTGTGAAAGAACCCGCAAGGGTCCATATACTGAAACCATTAACCCGATCGATTTCAGAGTCCTGTCGGAAACAGTACGGGGGACGATCGCGCGCCTTGGGAGACCAGGCAAACGGTCGCTCGCCGTTCTGCCACCGACAGGTAAACACGAAGGGAGTAAGGGGACAAATATTCTATTTCGCCTGCTCCACAATAAAACCCGCTTTCCGCCGTTATTTTCTTATATTATATTAGCATGGTATGAAAGTATTCCGCCACTCCATATTGCTGCTCTTCGCCCTCCTCTGCGGCTTGCAGGGCCAGGCGCAACAACAGCGATTCTTCAATCTGACAGTTGACGACATTGCCATCGACACGATGTTGCCCCGTTTCAGCTATGCCATCCCCTTGGGAAAGCACTATGCGGACAGCATCTACACGCTCGAAATACGCTATCCCGAGTTTCTTGACATGGGGCGGCGCGACTCGCTCCGCTACCTCGCCTTGGCCCCCTCGGCAGACCCCGGACGACTGCCCGAGATAGAGCAGCACATCGTCGTGGACCGCAAGAAGGGACGCCTCGACTTCTCGCTCTGTCCCGTCGTGCGCCGTAAGGGTCGCCTGCAGTTTCTCGTCTCCTTCATGATCGCCGTCACCTCCCAGCCCAAACCGTCGCTGAAGGCACCGTCGCATGCGGGAACGCAGAGGGACTTAACGTCCTCGGAGGATGCGGCCATCTATGCGAAGCACTCCGTCCTGCGTGAGGGACGCTGGGTGAAGATTCGCGTTCCCGAGTCGGGCATCTATCAACTGACCTCTCAGTTGGCACGGCAGGCGGGCTTCAGCGACCTGAGCCGCGTGCGCATCTTCGGCTATGGTGGCAACCTCCAAAACGAGGAGTTGCACAAGAGCGATCTTGCCGCCACCGACGATTTGCCTGAGGTGGCTTCTACGATGGTCGGCGACCGCCGCTTGTTCTACGCCAAAGGTCCCGTGAGCTGGGAGAACAAGGAGGCCACGCGGCGTCTCCGCAATCCATACTCAGACTATGGCTACTATTTCCTCACCGAGACCGACGGAAAGACGCCGCTTATGGTGGACTCCGCCCAGTTTATCGCCGACTGCTATCCTTTGGCCGACGACTATCATGCGCTCCGCGAGGTGGACAACTTCTCCTGGTATCAGGGCGGCCGCAACCTCTTCGAGAACGATCCGATCGAGCAGGGGAAGTCGCGCACCTATGTCTTCTCCCACCCCGCGGGAGAGAATCGCATGGCCAACCTCACCATCGCTGTGACGGCTGGTGCAGCCGCTTCGGTGCAGTATCGCCTCAACGGAAAGGATCTCGGCAACGCCAGTCTGCGCCTCTCGTCGTATAATGCCGCCGTGGAGGCTGAGAATACTTATAAAATCGAACACACTGCCTCCGACACGATCACGGTGACGACGCTCTCGGGAGGCCCTGTGCGCATGGATTACATCAGCTATGCCTACGAGCGCCCGAAACCGCAGCCGCGCCTGGCTACGGATCCCTTCCCCGTGCCCGAGTATGTCTATGCCATTACCAACCAGGACCACCACGCCGACCCGCAGGCCGACCTCGTCATCATTATCCCGACGAGTCAGAAGTTACGACCGCAGGCTGAGCGCTTGGCACAGATGCATCGCGACCGCGACTCGATGCGCGTGAATATCGTGCCGGCCGATGAGCTCTATAATGAGTTTTCCAGTGGTACACCCGACGCCAATGCCTACCGTCGCTACCTCAAGATGCTCTACGACCGGGCTGGAGACGACGAGGCCCAGATGCCCAAGCACCTGCTGCTCTTTGGCGACGCCGTCTGGGACTGCCGTATGCTCACACCTGAGTGTCGCTCGCTCAACGCCGACGACTATCTGTTGGCCCACGAGAGCGAAAACTCCTTCTCTGAGACCGACTGCTATGTCAACGACGGATGGATGACGCTGCTCGATGAGGGCGAGGGTGGCGCTTCGATTCGCAACGACAAGGAGGATGTGGCCGTGGGGCGCATTCCTGTCACCACGGCGGCGGAAGCCAAGGCCGTAGTCGATAAGATCATTGCCTATGCCAACAACGCCCATGCAGGCGACTGGGCCAACACCATCATGTTTATGGGCGACGATGGCAACAACAATCTCCACATGCGCGATGTAGATGCCACGGCGGAATATATCGGCCAGCTCTATCCGGGCTATCAGATCAAGAAGGTGATGTGGGACGCCTATACGCGCGTCAGCACCTCCACGGGCAATCGCTATCCCGAGGTCTCGCGCCTCCTCAAGCAGCAACAGCAGGCGGGCGCCCTCATCATGGACTATGCGGGCCACGGTGTGGAGTATCAGATCTCCCATGAGTCAGTACTTACCATCAGCGACTTCCGCACGTTCACCAATCAGAACCTGCCGCTTTGGATCACGGCCTCTTGTGATGTCATGCCTTTCGACACGCGCAAGGAGACGATCGGCGAGACCGCCCTGCTCAATGCGCAGGGTGGATCCGTGGCCTTCTGGGGCACGACGCGCACGGTCTATGCCTATTACAATAAGTTTATCAACAATGCCTTTCTGCGCCATGTGTTGAGCTTCACCAATGGCAAGCCCACCACAATGGGTGAGGCCCAGCGCCTGGCTAAGAACGATGTTATCAGTACGGGCCAGGACCGCACGCTCAACAAACTCCAGTATTCGCTCCTTGGCGATCCGGCCTTGGCGCTCAATCTGCCTACCTTCGACGTGATCATTGATAGTATCAACGGACTGCCCGTGGGAGGCAAGCAGGATATCATCCTCAAAGCGGGTAGCGTGGCTCGGGTCAAGGGGCGTGTCATGCGTCAGGAGGAAACCCTCGCAGGCTTCAACGGTCAGATGACGGCCACGGTCCGCGACACCCGCGAGATGGTGACGTGCAAGAAGCAGGAGGAGACTTCCAACTCCGCGTTCCAGTATTACGACCGGCAGAAGGTGCTCTTCAATGGTTCCGACAGTGTGCGCAATGGCGAGTTCCAGTTTACCTTCGCCGTGCCTTTCGATATCAACTACGCCAGTGGTAGCGGACTCATCAATGTCTATGCTGTCAGCGACGACCATACGCAACTGGCCCATGGTGCCGAGGACCGCTTCTTCATCTATGGTTCGGAGACGGTGCGCAACGACAGTATTGGACCGTCGATCTACTGCTACCTCAATACACCCTCGTTTGTCGATGGGGGAAGCGTCAATACCACGCCCTATTTCGTGGCCAACGTCACGGACAAGGATGGCATCAACGCCACGGGCAGCGGTATGGGGCACGACTTGCAGCTTTGCATCGATGGAGACCCGAACCTGACTTTCAACCTCAATGAGAACTTCACGTTCGACTTCGGCACTTATACCAGCGGTTCTACCTGGTATTCGCTGCCTGAACTCTCCGAGGGCGCGCATCAGTTGCGCTTCCGTGCCTGGGATATGTTGAACAATGCTTCCACCGCCGTGCTCAATTTCCAGGTAGTCAAAGGACTGAAACCTTCCATCGAGAGCATCAGTTGCACCAACAATCCCGCTACGACGGAGACTACCTTCATCGTAAATCACAACTTCACGGGCGCTGAGGTTGATGTTGAGATCTCGGTCTTCGACATGAGTGGACGCGAGTTGTGGCGCCACACGGAGAGCGGCACCTCGACGGGCAGCGCCTATACCGTGCGCTGGGATCTCTGTACCGATGGTGGAGCAAAACTGCAAACGGGAGTCTATCTCTACCGTGCCTCTATTGGCTCGGATGGCGGCGAGCGGGTCTCCAAAGCCAAGAAACTGATTATCATCAACAATAAGTAAGCACGATTTGCGTTTTAATCATACACACAGAATGAAATATACGCGTATGAACAGTCAAAATAAATATGTCGGTATCGTCCTCTTGTCGGCGCTGTCGCTCACGACCTATGCCCAGGACAAGAAGGATATGTTCAATCCGGTCAACTCCGCCGTGACCTCACAGTCCATTGCCCCGGACGCTCGCGCTGGTGGTATGGGTGATGTCGGAGCAGCTACTGACCCTGATGTGGCCTCACAGTATTGGAATCCGGCCAAGTATCCGTTCACTATCTCGCGGGCTGGCGTCTCGCTCAACTACACGCCATGGCTGCGCCAGTTGGTCAACGATATGGACTTGGCCTACCTCACGGGCTACTACCGCATTGGCGACTACAGTGCCGTATCGGCCTCCCTGCGCTACTTCTCCCTTGGTGAGGTGCAGATCAGTTCGAGTTTGGACAACACGGGCGACATGACCATCAATCCCTATGAGATGTCCGTTGATGTAGGCTACTCGCTGATGCTCTCCGAGACGTTCTCCCTGGGTGCGGCCGTGCGCTTCATCTATTCCGACCTGACCTACGACTACACTGAGGACACGTCGCCAGGATCGGCTTTCGCTGCTGATATCGCTTGCTATTATCAGAACTATGTCAATCTCGGAAGCCGCGAGTGTCAGCTCGGATTGGGCCTGAACATCTCCAACATCGGTTCGAAGATCACCTTTGGTGGCGACAACCGTTCGGAGTTTATCCCGACGAACATGCGACTGGGTGCGTCTCTCATGATCCCTATCGACGAGTACAATCGCTTCACCATAGCTGCCGATGCCAACAAGTTGCTTGTCCCTACCTATCCGCAGCGTGAGGACAACGAGACCGACGAACAGTATGAGCAGCGCTTGCAGACTGACTACTACGACCTCTCTTCCATCAGCGGCATCTTCAAGAGTTTCGGCGATGCGCCGGGTGGCTTCAAGGAGGAGTTGCAGGAGGTACAATGGAGTGTTGGTGCGGAGTATGTCTATAATGATAAGTTCTCCCTTCGTGCTGGCTACCACCATGAGAGCGAGAACAAGGGTAATCGAAAGTATTTCACCGTTGGTGCGGGCTTTCGTATGAACGTCTTCTCGCTCGATGCGGGCTATGTCATCGCTACGGCCAAGAGCAATCCGCTCGATCAGACGCTACGCTTCTCGCTCTCGTTCGACCTCGATGGTGTCAAGGACTTGTTCAGACGCAGATAATGATACGGGTAGGATTTGGATATGATGTCCACCGATTGGTGGAGGGGCGCGACCTCTGGCTGGGAGGCATCAAGATAGCCCACGACCGTGGTCTCGACGGCCATAGCGATGCAGACGTGCTGATACACGCCATCTGTGACGCGATGCTTGGTGCTGCCAATATGCGCGATATCGGCTATCACTTCCCCGATACTTCGGAGGCTACGAAAGATATGGATTCTAAGATCATCCTCCGTGGCACGGTTGCTCTCCTCGCAGAGAAGGGCTACCATTTGGGCAATATCGACGCGACAGTGTGTGCCGAGAGACCGAAGCTCAGTCCTCATATCGATGCCATGCGCGACTGCCTTGCCGCCGTCATCGGCTGCGATCCGGACTGCGTCTCCATCAAGGCGACGACCACCGAGCGTCTCGGCTTTACAGGCCGCAAGGAGGGCATCTCGGCCTATGCCGTCTGCCTGATAGAGAAATAATGCACGCTCACGCATTTAAACATTGTAATAAATACAAAGTTTAACATCTTTTCTTTTGTGGTCTCAAAAAGGATGCTTATCTTTGCAACCGTAAAGAGAACAATAAACGATTGATAACGAAAACAAAGACATTATGAAAAAGTATGTATGTGACGTTTGCGGCTACGTCTATGACCCCGCACACGGCGATCCTGATAGTGGTATAGCTCCTGGCACGCCGTTCGAAAGTATTCCTGCCGATTGGACTTGCCCCATCTGTGGCGTAACCAAGGATGAATTCAGTCCTATGGCCTAATAACGACCCAACTCCAATACGTTGGACATAATACGCCCCCACAGTCAATCAAAGACTGTGGGGGCGTTACTATATCTGCTCCATTGGACAAAAGAAAGGCCGCCGCCCGTTACTGATGTCAGCATGTGGCGACGGCCTTTCCTATTGATGGGATCACCCAAGGGCGATCAGATTATGTTACTTCTTGTAGTTCTCAAGACCCTTGTCGAGGAACTTGATGTAGCCCGGGATGTCCTCCTTATAGACGAAGCTACCAGAGAGCGGCTTACCCTCGTTATCGACCGTCACGTGGAACGGCTGTGCGAGGTAGCCAAACTTCGTCTGCTCCAGGTAAGACCACTTGTCACCAACGGTGCGCAGCGTGCGGGTCGTACCATCCGGGTTCTTCACCTCCATCGGCTTGTCGAGCGGCGTCTTGTCATCGACGAAGAGGGAGATGAGGACGTAGTCCTTGGTCAGACGCTCAGAGACCTCATTGTCCGTCCAGACAGCAGACTCCATCTTGCGGCAGTTGACGCAGCCGAAACCGGTGAAGTCGAGCATGACGGGCTTGCCAGCAGCCTTAGCGGCAGCCATACCCTCCTCGTAAGACGTGTAGGCGGGATGTACCTCCTCGGCCTTGTTGAGGTTGAAGTCCTGCGTGTTCATAGGCGGCGAGAATGCACTGACAGCCTTACAGGGAGCACCCCAGAGGCCAGGCACCATATAGACGGCGAAGGCCAAAGAGCAGAGACCCATCATGATGCAGGGCACCGGCATAGCCTTCTGCTCCTGGTCATCGTGCGGGAACTTGAGCCAGCCGATGAGGTAGAAGCCCATGAAGGCGAAGATCATGATCCACAGGGCGAGGAACGTCTCGCGGTCGAGGATGCCCCAACCGTAGGCGAGGTCGGCCACGGAGAGGAACTTCAGAGAGAAGGCCAACTCGACGAAGCCCAGCACTACCTTGATCATGTTCATCCAAGAGCCCGACTTCGGAGCCTTCTGCAGCCAGGTCGGGAACATGGCGAAGAGTGAGAACGGCAGGGCCAAAGCGAGGGCGAAGCCGAACATACCTACTGTCGGAGCCACCCAGTCGCCACTCGTAGCGGCCTCCACAAGCAGCAGACCGATAATCGGGGCCGTGCAAGAGAAGCTGACGAGGCAGAGGGTGAAGGCCATCAGGGCGATGGAGAGAAGTCCTGTAGTGGTGGAAGCCTTCGTATCGACGGCGTTACCCCATGATGAGGGCAGCTGCAACTCAAACCATCCGAAGAAGCTGAAAGCGAAGACAACCAGCAGGAGGAAGAAGAAGATATTGAACGGTGCGTTGGTAGCCAACTCGTTGAGGCGCTGTGGGCCAAGGAGTGCCGTCACAATGAGCGCAAGGGCCATGTAGATGACGATGATAGAGATACCATAGGTGGCAGCGTCGCGGATACCCTTGCTCTTGCTGTTCTTGGAACGCTTCAGGAAGAAGCTCACCGTCATCGGGATAATCGGCCATACGCACGGCGTGAGCAGGGCTACGAAACCACCGACGATACCCATCAGGAAGATGTACCAAACCGACTTGTTCTTGGTGCTCTGACCGTCCTCAAAAGCCTTCAGCTCCTTGATGACTGGTGTCCAGAGGTCTGAACCCACGCCAGCGGTGCCCGTGTCAGCCTTGACGGCAGTGGCGGTAGAGTCGCCAGCAGCAGCCTTGGCAGAGTCGCCAGCAGCGGCAACATCCGTCTTGGCCTCCTCTTCGGCAGCTTTGTCCTCAGTGGGGGCAGGTGCGTCCTTGGGGCCTTCACCACTATAGTTGAACTCCACGGACGTCGGCGGCATACACATCTCGTCGTTGCACGCGCCAAACTCTAGGTAGCCCTTGACGTTGTAGGTCTTGCCTGTAATCTTGTATTTCTGTACGAAAGTGACGTTGTTCTCGAAATAGCGAAGCTTCATGCCAAAGATGGGATCCATCTCGCTAATCTCGCGTCCAATGTGCTGCAACCCACCAATGGGTTTCACACCCTCGGCCTTATCTGTGTGTAAGGTCGCAGAGACCGGACCATCCGCAGGAAGTCCGGTGGAATAGACGTGCCAGCCCTTACTGATGGACATGGTGAACATCACCTGTACCTCGGTGTCCGACACTTGTTTCTTACTCGCCTTAAATTTGACGGGATTCCCTTGGGCAAAACATAGTAGTGCCAAAAGGCTTAACGTCAGAGTTAAAATGGCTCTTTTGTTAGTTCTCATATTCATGGTTTTCTATTAAACATTGGGGACAAAATTATTAAATTCTATCTACATGAGCAAACTTTTGAGCAGAAAATTTCCCCGTTCGGAAAAAAAAGGATAACTTTGCAGCGCATAGTAAAAATAGAGTACAGAGGAAACAGGAATTCCGGCATGATGAACATGTCGGGATTCTCGTTTTTTGTGTAGTTTGAAACAAACGAAAAAATCTAAAAAGCAGAATAAATTATGGCTTATATGTCACAGAAGGGCTACGATGAAATGGTAGCCCAGCTCCAACAGTTGGAGACGGTAGAGCGCCCGAAGGCTTCGGCAGCCATCGCCGAGGCGCGCGACAAGGGCGATTTGAGTGAGAATGCGGAGTATGATGCTGCCAAGGAGGCACAGGCCCACCTGGAGACAAAGATCAACCAGCTGAAGTTGGCTATCGCCGAGGCGAAGGTTATCGACACCTCGCGTCTCAGCACAGAGGCGGTGCAGATCCTTTCGACCGTGGAGATGACCAACATGGCCAACAACATGAAGATGCGCTACACCATCGTCAGCGAGAACGAGGCCAACATCAAGGTGGGCAAGATCTCCATCAAGACTCCGATCGCGCAAGGCTTGCTCAACAAGAAGGTCGGCGATGTGGTGGAAATTGCCATTCCGCGTGGTACGATCAAGTTGCGCATAGACAAGATCACCCTCGAATAATTACGATTATGGATATTTTCAGCAAGATTGCTGCTGGTGAGATTCCCAGCTACAAGTGTGCGGAAAGCGAGAAGTTCTATGCTTTCCTCGACATCAACCCCGTCGTCCAGGCCCATACGTTGGTCATCCCTCGTCGGGAAGTGGATTACATCTTCGACATGGAGGACGACGAGCTGGCCGAGTTTGAGGTCTTCGCCAAGCGTGTCGCCAAAGCCATCCGCACAGCCTTCCCCTGCAAGAAGGTGGCCCAGGTGGTGCTCGGCCTCGAAGTGCCCCATGCCCACATCCATCTTCTGCCCATCAACTCCGAGGGCGATGTCGATTTCCATCGCCACGTCCAGTTGAGCGAGGAGGAGATGAAGGCTACTGCCGAGAAGATTCTGGCAGCCTTCAACGCACAGTAATCCTCTCCTGGTCTTTTAGCCAAACGGGCTTGCAAGTCGCGTGACACCCAGGTGTCCGAAAGCTTGCAAGTCCGTTTGATATTTATTTAGGTATTCATTGGCATTTATTCCACCCGCACTTCGTCGATGAAGCACCAGGCAGGATAGCCGACGCCGTAGTGCCAGTCGGGGCACATTCCCGTGGCCTTGATGCGTACGCGGATGAAACGTGCAGAGAGAGGTTGTGCCACGCTGACCTTGCCTTCGACAAACTTGACGGCGATGTCGCGGTCTTCCTTCATCACCAAGGGTTCGCCAAAAGGCTGAAACTCTTTTCCGTCATTACTGACCTCGTAGCGCACCTCTTTGGGTAGGAGTACCCAGGCGCCCAACTGGTGGAGGAAGTCGGTGCTTATGGCAGAGATGCTGGTCTCCCTGCCAAGATCGAGGGTGAAGTCAGGATTGGTCCCTTCCCATCCTACCCATCCCTCCACGAAGCTCGATCCGCCGAAGAGACCATCGGTAAGGGCGGTGGAAGCCATTCCTTGGTAGCGGTCGTGGGGAGCGGTGTTGAAGACCACCGTAGCGCCCTTCGCTTGGGTGACGACACGCGAGGGGAGGAAGCGCTTCAGATACAAGTCGCAATAGTCGGCAGGTGCATTGCCGCGCTCGTTGAGCGACTCCACACCGAAACGTACGGATCGTTCGCGAAAGCATTTCACCTTTGCCTCCACACCCTTCTCGTCCTCAATGCCCTTGGTGCGCGCTATCTCCAGTTCGGCATATTGCAGCGGCAACCGGCTGATCTGCACCCGCTGGAGCAAGACGCTATCGCCACGGACCGCCGCCTCTGCCTTGTCGAAGAGTCGGGCGTAGGTGTGCATCAGGTCGTCGGAGAGCATTCCGTCCTTGTGGGTGATGGGCGAGTCGTAGATCCATAGTGGCACATGACTGCTCAGCAGCGCACCCTCCATAATCTTCCGATAGGAGTAGAGTTCGGTGCCTGCCTCCTCGCCATAATAGTCCGTGAGGAAGACGCGCATGAGCGAGTCGGCGTCCTGATAGGGATTCCACATCAGTTTGGCAATCATGTAAGCACGCAGTTCGGCGAAGTCTGCTCCCTCGTAGCCGTTCACCTGCTCAAACAGCATGTTGGCGTGGTTGCGGTGGAAGAGCTGGACGTTGGGTGCCAAGACATGGAAGTTGGGGAATGGTGCTACCATATTGTCGAAGTTGATGCCATAGTCCCAGACGAAGATGTTGTTGGAGATGCGGCTCCAGCCCTCCAGGGCCCTTACAAAGTCGCGTCCGCTCTCGTTGTCCGTCAGAGGCACCTCGCGCTTGGCGTCAATGCTGCAGAGCATGATGTTGACGTTGGGAAGCGGTTTGACCAGTCTTGGCGGTTGCATACTATAGAGGTAGGCGAGGGTAGAGAACTCCTTGTCAGGGTAGCGCGAGGCCAGGCGGTTGAGAAATCGGATGATCGGGCCGCTGGCAGAACCTTCCTCCGTCTCCACCTCCGTGCATTTCTCGCAATGGCAATTGGTAAAGTTGCCGTCGTTCTGACTGATGGAGATCATTTTCATGCCCGGGTTGCGGGCGAAGATACTGTCGAGGTTGTGGCAGACCTGCACAAACAGTTGCTCATTGGTCAGACACCACTGGCTGTGAGATCCTGGCTGGCGTCTGCCATTGATGAGGGCATACCATTCCGGATGCGCCTTCCCATAGACGCGGCTTGGGAGAATCTTGTCGAAAGTGTGTACCCACAGGTTGTCCATGAACATCTGGTTGGGACGTTCCATTCCATACCAATCGACAAACAGCGGGTCGCGCTCACTATAGCTTACCGACTGTCTGTAGCGGAAGGCCGGAGTCTCCGCCCATTCGATGACGGGTAGCTGTAGGTCGCCCACCTTCTGGACCTTGTAGCCTTGTACATGGTTCACCGTCCAGGCGTCCTTTCCCAGATAGTTGATGCCACAATAGCGTTCCAGCAGGTGCGCCACTCCGAGGATAGCCCCCTTGTCGCCTCCCGACAGGATGCGCATGGTGCCGTTGTGGCAACTGATTTGAAATCCGTCCTCACCCGCCTGGTCCGTCTTGCCGCCGATGAAGACGATCTGTCGGGGCTTTTTCTCTGCCCGAAGTCCTACGGACAGCGTCGTCCCTGTCAGTTTCTCGACGAAATAGTTCATCACCTCGGCAGCCCGGCGAGCAGCATGGGTCGTGTCCGTCAGTACGATTTGTGCCGCTGGCTTGCCTCGCTCGACAAGTGATATCTGTGCATGAGAGGTCAGCGGAAGAAACATTGCCAGAAGAGTTATAATCCGCCGGCAATAGTACGTTGTGTATCTCATATTTTGTAAATGATGGTTTCAGCTACTGCAAAAATACGGCTTTTTGGCCGAAGCGGGAAGAAATACCGTGTGAATTTTGTCCATTCGGGATTATTATCGTAACTTTACCACCTGAAATAACAATACTAAAGACAATTCGTAAATAAAAACTTTCAAAGCAATCAACACGATGAAGAAGACTATCTTTTCGATTTTGGCGTTGCTCGTGAGCATGACGACGATGGCGCAGTATCAGCCTTCGGAGCAGATCAAGGAGAGCCAAAAGGAATTCCAGGACTTCAAGTTTGGTATTTTCATCCACTGGGGTATCTACTCCATGCTCGGCGACGGCGAGTGGGTGATGAACAACAAGAGTATCAACTACCAGGAGTATCCGCATTTGGCCGACGGTTTCTATCCGTCTCGCTTCAATGCCGACGAGTGGGTGCGCACGTTCCGTGAGGCGGGTGCCAAGTATATCACCTTCACCACCCGTCACCATGACGGTTTCTCCATGTGGCATACCGCCCAGGACACTTACAATATCGTTGATGGCACTCCCTTCAAGCGCGATATCCTGAAGGAGCTGGCCGACGCTTGCCACAATGGCGGCTTGAGCCTCCACCTCTACTACAGCCACCTCGACTGGCATCGCCTCGACTATCCGCTCGGCCGCACGGGCAAGAAGCTCGGCCGTCCTACGGATAAGCAGAACTGGCGTAGCTATTATACCTTCATGAACAACCAGCTCCGCGAGTTGCTCACCAACTACGGTCGTGTCGATTGTATCTGGTTCGACGGATGGTGGGACCATGATGAGGACAAGACCCCGTTCAACTGGGAGCTCGATGAGCAGTATGCCATGATCCATCAGCTCCAGCCCCAGTGTATCGTTGCCAACAACCACCATGGCAAGCCCTATCCTGGTGAGGATATCCAGATCTTTGAGCAGGACCTCCCCGGTGAGAATACCTACGGTCTGAGTGGACAGGATGTCAGCCAGCTTCCGCTGGAGACCTGCCTGACGATGAACTACACTTGGGGCTATAGCATCACGGATAAGAAATACAAGTCGAAGGAGACCCTCGTCCGCGAGCTGGTGCGTGCAGCAGGCAAGAACTGCAACCTCCTGCTCAATGTCGGTCCGCGTCCTGATGGTCAGCTTCCCATCGAGGCTGTCGAGCGCCTGCAGTATATCGGACAGTTCCTCGGCAAGTATGGCGACACCATCTATGGCACGCGTGGTGGCCTCGTAGCCCCGCACGACTGGGGTGTGAGCACGCAGAAGGGCAACCGCCTCTTCATCCACATCCTCTCTCTGCAGGACAAGGCCCTCTTCGTCCCCACGGGCGACCGCAAGGTGAAGGCTGCCAAGGTCTTCATCAACGGAAAGAAGGTCGAGTTTAAGGCCGTTGCCAATGGCTATGTTCTCACGCTCCCCGAGCAGCCGTCTGGCGACGACTACGTCGTAGAGCTGACGCTGGCATAAGCCTCAGGTTTCAGCCACGGTAAGCAGTCTTCCCGAGAGACTGTCCCGATACAGTGGCGGGCAACAGAAAGGTGTTAATCCCTTTCCGTTGCCCGCCGTCTTGTTGTCAGTCTTTATCACTTGGTCTATGCACCGTCCTTCATATTATCTTGCTGCTTTTGGGTTGATGAGAGGTCTTCCTACATTGTTGTCCTCAACGTCTGCTTATTCTGCGCTCCTACATTGGCTGTGCATGGCACGCCGTCCGTAGAAGAAGATGAGGACGAAGCAGAAGAGTGGGAGAACGAAGGAGAAGTTGACGGCAGGGAGACCGCACACGACTCCTTGGTCGATGATCCATCCTTGCAGAGGTGGGAGGATGCTGCCACCGACAATGGCCTCCACCAGAAAGGCTGCGCCGAGAGTGGTGTCGCGCTCCTCCACGTCTTCCAAGGCAATGCCGTAGATGGATGGGAACATGATGGACATAAATGCCGAGATGACCACCAGACAGTAGAGTCCCGTCATGTTGACCAGCAGGATGGTGCCGAGGGTACAGATTGATGCGCCGATAGCGAAGAGGGTGAGCAACTTGCGCGAACTGACGTATTTCATCAGCCAAGTACCCACAAACCGGCCTGTCAGCGAGAGCGACATGGCGACGATGTTATACATCTGCGCCGTGGCCTTGTCGATACCCAGATGATCTGCATACTGGATGATGAAAGTCCACACCATAATTTGAGCCGCTACATAAAACACTTGTGTCACCACCCCCTGACGGTACAAACGGTTCTTCCATAGCCGTCTAAGTGACGCTTTCACGTCGAGTTTCGTTTTCTGCTCCGCCACGTCTGGCATCTTGACGACCGTCACCACCACGAGAATCGCTACCACCACCAGTCCCAAGACTACATAGGGGTCGCGGATGATGGCGATGTCATGAAGACGGATGGCTGCCTTCTCTGTTGCTGAGAGGGTGGGGTAGAGGATGGCACCCGCTGCATCCCGTTGATCCGAGATCAACTGGGGCAGTACGATGAGCGACGCGATAGCCATGCCACAGAGCGATCCGATGGGGTTGAAGGCCTGTGCGAGGTTGAGACGGCGTGTCGAGGTCGCCTTGCTACCGAGCGAGAGGATGAAGGGGTTGGCCGTCGTCTCCAGAAAGGCGAGCCCAAAAGTGAGGATATAGAGCGACAAGCAGAAGAATGAAAACTCCTGGTAGGCTGCTGCAGGGATGAAGAGGAAGGCCCCGCAGGCGTAGAGGAGTAGGCCCAGTTGGATGCCCCGCTTGTAACTGTACTTCCGGATAAACAGGGCGGCGGGAATCGCCATGGTCGCGTAGCCGCCGTAGAAGGCAAACTGGATAAGCGAAGCCTTGGCAGCCGACAGTTCCAGAAGTGTCTGAAAAGCCGCCACCATCGGGTTGGTGATATCATTGGCAAATCCCCATAGCGCAAAGAGCGAGGTGATGAGGATGAATGAGAATCGTCGTTTCTTGTCTATTAATGGATGTTCCATCGGTTGTGAATCGTTTTGAGCGTGAGGCAAGCCTGCTGTTTTATAGTCCTATGCTTGCTCGAGAAGTCTCCGTTTTTCCAGAAAGTCAGCCACCTACTTTCGCAGGAAGAACCGGACCAGTAGGAAATTGACTGGCACACAGACACAGAAGACTGGGATGAGCGCCCATTGCTTCGGCATGCCGACAAAGAGGAAAATCTGCAGCAGCAGCGTCTGCATCGTGTAGTTCACCAGGTGGGAGAGCGCGAAGCCCATGCCCCGCTTCGTAGTCGCCTTCACACGGAAGGTGAAGCGGGTGGAGGCGATGTAGTTGAAGGCGAAGCTCACGAGGTAGGCCAGCGTGTTGGCCAGGGCGGGCATCAGCCAGAGCAGGAATAGCAGGTAGCAGCCATACTGAAGTAGTGTGGCAGCCACACCGACGATTCCGAAGCGGATGATCTCGTCCAGCGTCTTGTTGCCGATAATCTTGGTTGAGGTGGGTAGGCTTCGGGGGAAGTCGCGCTCCACCTCCTCCACGATGGGGTCCTTCTCCCCTCGCTGACAATGGAGTTGTCCGCTGGAAGTGCGAAAATAGCCTGTGTCGGAAGCCTCTATCAGTTCCTTGTCACCCCTGCTGTCTCCGAAGGCCACGAGGCGGTAGGTCTTCCGCAGCGGAAAAGTCTGGAGTAGCCGCTTGGGCTTTTCCGCCCCATAGCAGTTCATGGTGAGAAATTGTCCCGTCACCCGTTCCTCGCGCACGTCGATCTTCGTGCAGGAGACGACCACTCGGTCGCCAAACTCGGCGAAGAAAGGTCGCACCCAGTTTTCTATGCTCGCGCTGATGACAATCACCTGGTGGCCCTCGTTGAGGACACGGCGGATGATGGCAAAGCCGTCGTCGCGTCGGACCGACTGGCAGTCGTGAGCAAACCGCGTGCAAAGGTCGTCAAATTCGTTGATCCCCATCCCCTTGAAGAACCAGGAGAAGACCCGTTGCTTCGCCTTCCAGTTGGGGTAGCGTCCCAACTTCATCAATACGAGGATGGGAGCGAAGCGCAGGATGCCCGCCAGCATACGGCGTGTGCCGAAGACATAGCGGATAAACTCGATGAACGTGTCGCGTCGCGTCAGCGTTCCGTCGAAGTCGAAAGCGTAGATTTTCATCTCGTCCTTACCTTATATAATATATAGACCTTACCTTAGCAATATACAGGCCTTGTTAGATAGTGAATAAGTAAACTTTACTTTATAATGGATAAAACTGACCGCAGACAGTCCTTCTGTCCACGGCTATATGACATAGATCATGACGAGGAAGGCCACGCCCCATGCCGCCACGATCAGTTGCGTGAAGCGGTCGCGGAGTATCACCTTCGTCGGGTCGCCACTCCGCTTGTCCACCACCGTCAGCTGGATGTAGCGTAGCAGTCCGAGGATGACGAAGATGCTCGTCAGGTAGAGATAGTCCGACTGATAGTGGCTGACCACCTCCGGGCTGACGGTGTACATGATGTAGCAGACCAAGGTCACGGAGGCCGTGATGGTGATGGCCTGGTTGATAAACGTGAGGTTATAGCGGATGGTGTTCTTTCGTGGTGCCTCTCCCGTCTCGTTCATCCTCACCACGTCGTCGCGTCTCTTGGCAAAGGAGAGGAAGAGCATGAGCAAGAAGGTCATGAGCACGATCCATTTGCTCAGGAAGATGCCCGAGGCCAGTCCTCCCGCCAGCAGGCGCAGTACGAATCCGAAGGCGACGATGCACACGTCGATAATGGCATACTGCTTCAGCCGCATGCAGTAGGCGATGTTGAGCAACCAGTAGAAGACAATCACGCCTCCCGTTTCCCAGCGGTTCTCCGGCAGTAGGAGGAGTACAGCCATCGCCAGTACAAACATCAGTCCCATGAGTCCCCACGCCTTGCGTACGCTCACCTGTCCCGACGCGATGGGCCGCGCACACTTCACGGGGTGGCGTCGGTCGTCCTCCACGTCGATGAGGTCGTTGAGGCAGTAGATGGACGATGCGGCGAAGCTGAAGGACAAAGCCGTGATCAGTCCGCTCGTCATGGGCTCTGGCTGCAGGAGTGCGCCTCCGAAGAAGACGGGGAGCAGCACGATAAGGTTCTTGATCCATTGTTTCGGGCGGATCAGTCTCACGACGGGGTGTCCGCCGTGTTGCCGGGTGGGCTTGTTGATGGTCTCGTGAGTCATTGGATTCGCTTTTCTATGGGTTTCGTCATGCGGGCCAGGATCGTGTGGAGCGCCCAGGCCACAGGCAAGGTGATGGCGATGGTGATAAGAAATGTCGGCCAGTAGCCGAGGTGCAGTCGCTCGATGTAGGTCATCACGAAGTGATCGTGGATGAGATACGCCTCCAGAGAGAGCGCCCCCACGAACCGGCAGGCCCCATTGAACGCCTTCGGCGTGCGTCGGAACACCCGGTTGAGCAGCAGGATCGACGTCACCGTGAGCGGGATGTAGAGCATCCGCTCCAGGAAGAGGGGAAACTCGCCATGGCGCACCTGCTCCAGAAACACGCTCGACGCAAAGGCCATGCCAAACATGATCAGTATCATCCAGATGGAGGTGCCGTCCAGCGTCTGCTTCTCCTGTACCGCCTTGCCAGCGTTGAGGCCGATGAAGTAGATGGGCACGCGACTCCAGAAGATCTCCAGGTGGCCCACCGCCTGATGGATGGGGGTGACATACTGCACGAGGATGCACCACATGATCATCACGATGGGCAGCCAGCGGTAGATGGGGTGCCGGATGATGAGGCTCAGATAGGCTGGCGTGAAGAGATAGAGCATCATCGTGGCGGGGATATACCAGAAGGTCAGTTCGTCGTGGAGCCAGAAGTCCCAGTTGATGGCGATGTCGCCGATGAGGTCTATGAGGCTCGTGCTGTGGCCCCCGTGGTGGATAAAGTCGGGGATGTAGAACGCGCATGCCGCCACCAGCCATGCTGGATAGATGCGCACGAGGCGTCGCAGGAGAAAGCGTCCCGCCTGTTGTCCCTTCGTCCATGAGAACCAGAGTCCCACGCCGCTGAGAAACAGAAACATATCCACGCCGATATTGCCGATACGGCGCAGTCCGTAGAAGGCGTCCTCGCGGGGCAGACCCACGTGGAAGAGCACGACGAACAACATTGCCATGCCCATCAGCTCCCCTCGGTATCGGGAGATATTGGCCAGTTCGATATCCTTGATTTTCATGCTCCTTGCGGCTTTTTCAGGGTGGGACTGGGTATCTTCTCCATCAGCAGGGCTACGAGCCACGCCAGGCAGAGCGAGGCGATGATATAGAGCAGTAGTCCGGCATAGACGTCGCCATGATGTGAGATGGGTATGAAGACCTTGCGCGTGATGGGGTGGCAGACGAAGAGTGCCGCACTCAGCGAGCCCGTCCACACCAGTATCCTGCCGACCCCGGCGAGCCATGGTGTCTCGCCGACGAGGCGCACGCAGGCGATGGAGGCAGAGCAGACACAGAGAGGCACGAGGTACCATGTCCAGTAGTTGAAACTCAGTAGGAAGATGAGCACCACGGAGACCATCAGGTTGAGCGTGTCGAAGCGCGCATGGCCCACGCCGTCGCGCCATGAGAGAAGCCCCGTGGCGTAGCGTGCGTAGAGCAGTCCCGCGCCGAAGGGCAGCATCCCCCCGACGAAGTTGTATCGCCAGCGGTTGAGCGCTTCGCTCTCCGGATCACATGCCATCTGGATGACCGTGCAGACGACCATCAGTCCTACCGTGACAGTCCAATGGCGACGGAAGAGCAACAGCCGATAGACGATATAGAGCTGCAGCATCAGTCCGAAAAACCAGTAGGGTCCCGGCCAGATGATGCGGTCGGGAGTAGGCAGGAGATTGTTGAACATCCCCATCTGCGCCACGATGTCCATCAAGTGGTAGGTGTGGGATCCGGGCGTGATGGCATCGAGCATCGTGAAGGCCACGAAGCCGACGATCATCATGCGGAAGAGTTTGAGGAAATGGAAGCGTACAAAGGCCGCGGGACTTGCGTCCCTGGGCTGCGGATCGTCATACCGCCGCCGCGTCCGCTCATATTTCATCGTCAGTCCATAGGCGCTCAGAAAGAGGAATACCGGCACGCCATAGTGGCCGAAGAAGGAGATCAGGTGCACGGGGAGCCATGTGTCGGGGCATCCCAGCGCATGGCGTAGTCCCTCCACATTACTGCGGAAGAACTGGTATTCGTTCTCCTTCACCGCCGGGCCGAGCCAATGGCAGTAGTTGTGGAGGAAGATGCCGAGGATCGCCAGGCCCCGTAGCGCATGACATTCGCTTCGGCTCAGCAGTCCTCGGTCGGCTGTGATGGGTGACTTGTTCATTGTTTCTTTCTTCTCGCTTTACTTCTCACTTTTTACTTCTCAGCCGATCATAGTCGGCCTGGTTCTTCAAGATGCGTGGGCGCCGCTCCTGATACTTCGGCGACAGCACATTGTACGCCTCGTGGTAGTCGGGTGCCTTGATGCCGGCCAGGTAGAGCAGCGTGTGGGGTAGCGCGTCGGTCATCAGCCGTCGGTCTTTCGCTGCGCGAATCTCCTGGTAGAGCTCAGGATGCTTGGCAATCATCGACTTCGAGCACCAGATCCAGAACGGCACCTCAAATTCGTAGTGCGCCAAGTCGTAGTCGATGGCTGCGCTATGGTTGCGGCAGATGAAACCACGCGTTCCCTCGAAGCACTCCTCGCCATGGTCGGGGACGTAGATCACGATTGCGTCCTCATTGACAAACCGCCTCACGATCTGATCGACGATGCTGTCGTTGTAGAGCGTGGCGTTGTCATACTCCGACAAGACGCGCCGCTGGTAGTGGTTGAGTTCGGGTCGCCGATCCTTGTAGTCGTCGGAACGAAACAGTCCCCGTCCCTTCGGGTAGCGCTGGCGGTAGTTGACGTGCTGTCCCATGAGGTGGAACAGGATGAGATTGTGGGCCGTGTTGGCCTTCTTCAGGTGCTCGTCATACTCCGAGAGCAATCCCTCGTCATAGGCGAAAGTCTTCGTGTTGCGCGTGTCAAACATCGCCTCCGAGAGCTCCGGGTGGTTCAGAAAGAAGCCACCGCTGAAATCATAGACCGCCTCCTTGGCCTTGGGGAGAAACTGGTTCGTGATGAAACTCGTGTGGTAGCCCGCCTTGCGAAACAGTTCGGGGAAGAGCGGATAGTCGCACCACTCCCCCTTCTCCCCGACGACGTGCATCGAGAAGAGATTCTTGAAGACGAAGCTCGTCAGGTTCCACGGAGCCACGACATCGCTGAAGGCCACCAGTTGTCCCGTCTTCTCCCATTCCACCTGCCGTGGCGTCGTGGGCATGAAGTAGCCATACTGCTGCGAGTGGTGCTTGCCAAAGCTCTCGCCGATAATCAGTACGATATTGGGCACGCGGTAGGAACACCCCTCGATGCGCACCCGGTCCTTTGCCTCGATCAGTTTTTCCACCTGCTGCGAGGCAAGTTCGTTGGAGAAGATGCTGAAAGCCAGCCGGTAGATAGGCTGGTAGAACTGTGCGCAGTCGTTGCGCGTCAGCTCATGCTCTATACCTCCGATGTTCGGCTGCGAGAACATGACCACCATCTCGCGCTTGTTGTGCCACGACGTGATGATGCTCCCGACGATCAGTCCCAGCAGGAGGGCCTCCAGCCAGGGGCGCGCCTGTCTCGTCATCCCGGCAGGCAGAATCTGTCCGCCCACCTTCCGCTTTCGTAGGCGGGACAGGAGCAGGGCTGTGGCAAACTGTAGGACGGCAATCAGCAGCAGCCAGCCCACGGGGGATAGTATCACCGAGGCGTTGATGTAAGTTGAGAGAAACTCGCTTGCCTCGTTGCCGTTGGTCTCCCCGACAAGCAGGAGCATCGTGGGGGTGAGGGCCGATCCAAATTTCCAGAAGCAGAACACGTCGGCGATGGCGACCACATAGGCCGTTGCGCAGACCACGCCCCGCACCCATCTCCGCAGACGCTGGGGCAGCAGGGCCAGCATGGCGCAGACCACATAGAGATCGAGCAGCAGCTCCGGCCACAGGTTGTCGTAGAGCTTGGCGTCGGGTTTGTCGGGTAGTTCTACTACGCTGACGACCACGCCGAGCACATACATAAACACGAAGAAACTCGTGTTGCGCCGCAACGGTTCGGCCACGAGGCCGAAGAGGCGGCTGGATAGTCCTTGTCGATGGATCATGGCGCAGCGACGCTTCAAAGGTTGCCCGCCGCGTGTGCCTCCAGGAATCGGTGGAGCGCGCGCCGGATGGATCTCAGGCCAAACTCTTCGGTATGGATGTCGGCCAGGCCGATCCACATCAGTTCTGCCGCATCATCGCCCGCCTTGGTTTCCAGGCCGTCGGCCACGCGGAAGAGGAAGAAGGCGTCCAGCGTCGGAATCTCCGATCCGCCATAGCGATAGACATTGGGGATGGAGAAGAGATACTGCGGCTCCTCCGTCAGCGTCAGTCCGGTCTCCTCCAGTACCTCGCGCACCATGCCTTCCTCCAGCGTCTCGCCTGCGTCGCAGAAGCCGCCAGGCAGGTCGAGCGTGCCCCGTCCGGGCTCTTCCTTGCGCCGCTCCACGAGCAGTTCGCCGCGTGCGTTGAGGATGAAGGCTGCCGTGGCACTACTGGCGTTGAGGAAATACTCAAACCCACAATTGCGGCAGCGTTTGCTTTTTGCCGTGCTCTCTTCGAAATGCTTGCTGCCACAGACGGGGCAGTAGCGAAATTTGTCTAACATGTACATATTCTCTCTCTTCTTTCCCATCCCCCGCCGTGCCACCCTCGGGGAGTTGTTAAATGGGTGGCGGCCAACCATTAAAATACCTTTAGCCACCGTAGGGGGATGGTTTACGGTTTGCAAATTTACTAAAATCTCTAAACATTTGGATGCTTTCGCCCAATTTTTCATAACTTTGCACGAAGATAAGTGGTTGATGGACAATCACAGCGTGCCTTGTGGTGTCCGCAAGGCGCAGTCTTCGCATAAAAACAATACAACTGAAATGATATTCAAGAAGCTTTTTCTCGCTGCCGGGATGACGATTCTCGCGCTCGGCGCACAGGCCCAAATGGTCTTTGATGCCAATCTTTACAATGGCAAACCTCCTCACAGCAATGGCGACAAGCAGGACACGGCCAAGGTGCGCGTCTTCCTGCCCTCCGACAAGGAGGCCACGGGCCGCGCGGTGGTGATCTTCCCGGGTGGCGGCTATTCCAGCCTTTCCATGGAGAAGGAGGGCTACGACTGGGCGGAGTATTTCCAAAACCAGGGCATCGCTGCCATCGTCCTGAAGTATCGCCTGCCCAACGGCCGTCCCGAGGTGCCCGTGGAGGATGCGGAACAGGCGTTGCGCCTCGTGCGCCTCAACGCTACGTCGTGGAAGCTCAATCGCAACGACGTGGGTGTGATGGGATTCTCTGCCGGAGGCCACCTTGCTGCCATGGTGGCGACTTCCTCTACTGGCGACGCCAAGCCCGACTTCCAGATTCTTTTCTACCCCGTCATCTCCATGACGGAGGGAGTGGCCCACGAGGGCAGCATGACCGCGCTCCTGGGCAAGCACGCCTCGAAGAAGGAGCAGAAAAAGTATAGTGCCGACCTCCATGTCTCGCGTGTCACGCCTCGCGCCTTCATCGTCCTTTGCGACGACGACGACACGGTGTCGCCCATCAATGGCGTCAACTACTATGTCGAGATGTATAAGAACGACGTCCCCGCCTCGCTCCATGTCTATTCCAGCGGTGGTCATGGCTGGGGTAGCAAAATCGGCTTCCGTTTCCACGAAGAGATGATGATGGATCTCAAGTCCTGGCTGAAGGATTTCTGATCCCCGACACGGGCCATGCGCCTGCTTCCCATCCCGAAGGCATCCCGAGACCATCCCGAAGGGCTGCCCCTACCATCCAGACACATTTTGCTCTCCCTATGATGCATCACAAACTATGGGCCTTGTTGCCCTTGATTCTTTTCAGCCTTTGGGCGAAGGCCGACGACGACAAGACGCGTGGTATCGGTCAGTATCCGGGTCGCCAGCGCGAAGCCTTCATCCCGCAGCGGACGCTCCCTGCCGACTATGCCAACCAGGCGTGGATGCGGCAGGCCTGGGCCTCGTCCTCCATCGACTACAATCTGACGGCCCAGCTTGCCACCGACGGCATTCTCACCCAGGAGGAACCGCCCCGCGTCCGTGTGACGACCAGCGATGGCGAGTTGTCGCTCCGCGACCGTGAGAAGACTTTCGACGGCAATACCGTGACGAGTGTCTATGTCATGGGCGATGACGCTTTTATACAGTACGACTGGACAGGTATGGCGGTGGCGACGCGGTCCCTCCGTCTCAACGCCTGGGCGGCCTACCGCGAGCAGCAGGCCGATAGTGGCTATGAGATCGTCGTCGAGGCCTCCCCCGACGGGTCGGCATGGCAGGAGATCGGTGCCTTGCGTGGTGAGGATCTCCCTGGCAAGGCCACGCGCCAGACGGCAGCCTCCGACCCCAACAAGCAGGAGGCTATCGAGCGTCTGCCGTTGCGCCTGATGGATCTGTCGATACCTGTCGTCGAGGGACGCTACGACCACCTGCGCATCCGGTTGAAAATGAAGGGCTGCGCCTACTGGCGTCTCTATGAGTGTGTCTTTACCGACGACGAGCGCGGCATGCTGCCCAGCAACCGCTTCGCCAGTATGTGGATGGCGGAGGGCCGTGGGGCAGATGCCGATACTCCCTCTGTCCCGCAATGGATTGCTGTCGATTTAGGTCGCCCGGTCGCCTTCGACACGCTGCGCCTCTCTTGGCGCTATCCTGCCATTCAGGGACGTGTGCAGGCTTCCGACGATGCACGGGCCTGGCGTGATGTGGCCTCTTTGTCCTCCGATGAGAATCGCCGTCAGGAGGTGGTGACTTGTCGGGAGACGGCTCGCTACGTCCGTCTGCTCCTCGAACGTCCCGGTTCATCTGGGCTCTATGCCCTCTCCGAACTGGAGGTGTGGGGACGGCCTGCCACGCCTGCTCCGATAGCGACTCCCGAGGGTGTGCCGACCGTCTCGCTCCAGCAAGGCAAGCGCTGTCCGCTGACCAAGGGATGGGAGTTGCGACGCGATGGCTACGACCGCTGGCTGCCCGCTACGGTTCCGGGCACGGTCCTGACGAGTTTTATCCACAATGGGGCTGTACCCGACAATACGGTGGGCGATGCGATGCGGCAGATCTCGGAGAGCTATTTCAACAGCGACTTTTGGTATCGCACCTCCTTCCGGCTGTCCTCTAAACTGAAGAAGGGAGAGCGGGTGTTCCTCCATCTGGATGGCATCAATTGGAAAGCCGACCTCCTCGTCAATGGCCAACCTGTGGGGCGCATAGAGGGTGCCTTCCGCCGGGGACGTTTCGACCTCACCCCCTATCTCACGCGGGGCGACAACACCCTGGAGGTATGCGTGCACAAGAACGCCCATATTGGGGCGGTGAAGGTGAAAAATAGCGAATCGACAGATATCAACGGAGGTGTCTTGGGACTCGACAACCCGACTTTCCACGCCACGATAGGCTGGGACTGGATCACCTCCACGCCGGGCCGCGAGGTGGGTATCTGGGACGACGTCTGGCTCTCGCTCGAGGGCGATGTCCATGTCAGCGACCCGTATGTGACGACGCGCCTTGAACCTTCCGACACGCTGGCCTCGATGACGCCCGTCGTGCGTGTCACCAACAATACCTCCCGTCCCGTCACAACGACGGTGAGCGGATGGATCGGATCGATCCGCTTTGAGCAGCCCGTGAGGCTTGCCCCGCAGGAGAGCCGCGACGTGGCTTTCAGTCCCGACAACTTCCCCCAGCTCCGCCGTCAGCCGATGCGCCTCTGGTGGCCCAATGGCTATGGTGAACCGTATCTCTATGATGCGGGATTCTCTGCCGCTGGCGACGAGGTGCGCTACAAGGCGGGCATCCGCGAGGTGGCCTACGAGGATATGGACACGGCTCTGAAGATCTTTGTCAACCACCAGCGTATCATGGTGATGGGAGGCAACTGGGGTTTCTCGGAGACCAATCTCAACTATCGGGCGCGCGAGTTCGACGTAGCCGTCCGCTACCATCGCGACATGAATATGACGATGATACGCAACTGGGTGGGACAGACGGGATCTGAGGCCTTCTTCGAGGCCTGCGACCGCTATGGCCTGATGGTCTGGCAGGACTTCTGGCTCGCCAATCCGTGGGACGGCCCCGACCCTGCCGACAACGAGATGTTCATGGACAACGCACGCGACTTCATCTCTCGCATCCGCCGCCATCCTTCTTTGGCTCTCTACTGTGGTCGCAACGAGGGCTACCCGCCCGAGGTCCTCGACCAAGGGCTGCGCCAGAGTGTGGCTGCGCTCCACCCGCAACTGGGTTATATCTCCAGTTCTGCCGACGACGGCGTCTCGGGTCATGGTCCCTATACGCTCATGCCCGTCAGCTATTATTTCTCCCATACTTCCTCCAAGCTCCACTCGGAGCAGGGTATGCCCTGTGTGCCCAATCCCGAGAGCCTGCGACGGATGCTGCCGCCCGGCCAACTGTGGCCACAGGGCGAGGCGTGGGGTCAGCATGACTTCACGATGCTGGGCGCTCAGCGTGGTGCCGCCTTCAATGAGAAGATGGAGCGCAGTCTGGGTCGTCCCACCTCGATGGAGCAGTATTCGGCTTGGGCCCAATGGCTCAATTATGATGGTCATCGCGCCATGTTCGAGGCCGCTACCTCGCAGCAGGGCATGGGCCTTCTCATGTGGATGAGCCACCCGACGTGGCCCTCGATGGTGTGGCAGACCTACGACTACTATTTCGACCCTACGGCGGGCTATTTCGGTGTGAAGAAGGCTTGTGAGCCGCTCCATGTCCTCTACAATCCCGTCGCCCAGCGTGTTGAGGTCGTCAACCATTGTGGCAAGGACGCCCCCGCGCTGGAGGTCTCCTACACCTTGTACGACCAGATGGGTCGTGTCGTCCGATCCGATAGTCAGTCGTTGGCGGTGGCTTCCGCCAGTCGGGCAGACGCCTTCCCTGTCGTCCTCCCCCAGCGTACCGACAGTTTGACGACACCGCCCGAGGTCTTCTTCCTGCGCCTCTCGCTGCGTCAGGACGATGAGGTTGTCTCGCGCAACGACTATGTGCTCTCGCAGGAGGAGGGCTGCTTCCAGGCTTTGCGCTCGCTTCCTCCAGCCCGCGTTGCCGTCACCCCGTCTTTCCATCGCGAGGGAGACGAATGGAGGGGCACGGTCAAGGTCACCAACCTGGCGGACACGCCGGCCCTGATGTTGCGCCTGAACCTCAAGGATCGTGATGGCGACCAGATCCTCCCCGTGGTCTATGGCGACAACTATTTCCACCTCATGCCTCATGAGGAGCGGGTCATCACCATCTCCTTTGCCGACGAGGACGTGAGAGCGGGAAGGCCGACCGTCGAGGTCACCTCCTTGCTATAGTATCGACAACATAGCTTGCGCTTTTTATATTGTAAATCATGAAGGGACTTCCATATATAGTGTTTAGCTTTCTCATGCTCTGTGCCTTGTGCTCGGGCATGAATAGCTATCGCAATACAGAGAACAGGATTGCGCAGGATGTCAACCAGGCTTTGGAGCAGGTCCTTGTGAAACTGCCCAACCAGGTGATCACTACCGACACCATCCGCTGCTACCGTAGCTATCTCACCATTGCCGAGTTGAAGGACACGGCAGGCATCGCCCTGCGCACCGTGCGCAGGGATGGACGCTTGGAGACGCGGCTGGTGGCAGAGGCCAACTGCAGTTTTGCTTCGATATTCATGATGTCCGACCAAAGGGGGGCGGCGTCGCTCTTCATGGTTGGCGTGTTGTGGCTCTTGGGTAGCTGGTGGTACACGAGGAGAAACAAACCGTCGCTGGTTGTCCCTGGTTTGTCCTATGGGGGACTTGTGTATCATGACAATCATTTCATGACGCTTTCGGGCGATCAGATTCATCTCACGCCCATGCAGCACGCCCTACTCGAAATGTTTATGACCTCAGATACGCATACCCTGTCGAAGCAGGAGATTTGCAATCGACTATGGCCCAAGAAGCCGGATGCCAGCGACACGCTCTACACGCTCATTCGACGCATCAAACCGATCATAGAGGCCCATAGCTCGCTCAAGATAGAATCGGATAGGGGAAAGAGCTATAGTTTGAAACACAGGTAGATAGGTTTCTGACAGTCGATTGTCAGGGAAATGTCAGACAAATAAATTGGCCTTCTCGGGATAGGACCGTAATTTTGTGCCATCATTCAAAACTGGTACAAAATGAAACGATTGATTTCCCTTTCCCTGTTCCTGTCCTCTGCCCTCTGTAGTCATGCGCAGGATGTGAACAAAACCCTCACGCTCGACGAGGTGACAGTCCAAGCGGCCAAGGTGGTCAACAAGGCTGACGGCTTGCTCATCTATCCTACCAACGCTCAGAAGCAGGGTTCCAACAATGGCTTCAGCATCCTCGAGAAGCTCTCGCTTGCCAACCTTCGCATCGACCATGTCAACCATGCCGTCACGGCTATTGACAACAGGGGCGAGGTTCAACTGAGAGTCAATGGTGTCGTGGTGGGCAAGCAGGAGATGCTGGCGCTCGATCCGAAGGACGTCGTGAAGATCGACTTCATCAACAATCCGGGAGTCCGTTATGGCGAGGGTATAGCCTATGTTGTCGATATCGTTACGCGCAGAAGTGAGAGTGGCTATACGGTCGGCACAGACCTGACCGCGTCGCTTACCACCTTGCAGGGTGATGGCATGGTGTACGGCAAGTGGAACCGTGGCAAGAGCGAATGGTCGCTTTCGTATGGTATGAGTGGGTATCGGACCCGGGGCGGCAAGAGCATGCAGTTGGCGAGATATACCTTGGCCGATGGCAGTCTCTATACCATCGAGCGAAACGATGTGGAGACGCTGCGCAAGACGATGGGGCAGGACGCCAAACTTACCTACAATTGGGCCGACTCTACCGCCACCGTCTTTCAGGCTTCTTTGGCCGGATCGCTCAGCAATGCCCCAGACAACTATCGCATCAAGGATATCATGGATGGCACACGCCACTATAGGGCTACGAGTCGGGATGACGACAAGAGTCATTCGCCAGTATTGGACCTTTATTTCTTCCGCCAGATCTCCCCGCACCAGTCGCTTACCGCCAATGCTGTAGGCACATATATCTCCACGCAGACCAGCAGTTTCTATGACGAGGGGTCTCCCTACCAGTATGATGTGGATGGCAAAACGGCTTCCCTGCTCACGGAGGTCATCTATGAGAATCGGCTGAGGCCTTTCACGGTCTCGACGGGCCTGAATTATAGTGCCAAATACACCAAGAACGACTACCTGGGCGACGCCTCCTCTTTGACGCGGACGAACAACAACCGCCTGTATGCCTTTGCCGAAATCAAGGGTATGCTTGGCCAACTGCGCTACGCGCTGGGGTCGGGTGCAAGCTATATCCATTACACCCAGAATGACCATCGGTACCACTTCTGGACTTTCTGGCCCAAGGTGTCGCTGGCGTACAACATCACCCATGGCTTGCAGTTGAGCTACACCTATCAGCAACAGGACAGAGTGTCTCGCATAGCGATGACAAGCGACGTCATGGTTCGCACCAATAGCATGGAGTGGACAGTGGGCAATCCCGACCTGAAACCTTCGCGCGACAGGGAGCACCGACTACAGTTGTCGTACAACACGAATCGTTTGCAGACTTTCATAGACGCTTATTTCAAGCAATGTGTCAAACCCAACATGGCCCACTACCATCGGACCGATGACAATCAATTCGTCTATACTCAGATCAACCAAAAGGAGATTGACGCGTTGCACATGATGGCTTACGCAGGCTATTGGCTCGTGCCCGAGAAACTCCAGGTAGCCGCCAATGGCGGACTGTTCAGATGCTTCAATTACGGTCAAGACTATACGCATCTCTACACCTCGTGGTTCTATGTGGGCAGCATCACGGCCTATCTCGGCCCCTTCACCCTACAGGGCTATATCGACAATGGCAACCGATTCTTCGAGGGCGAATCAAAGGGCTACAACGGTTCCTACTCCGTGCTGACGGCATCCTACACATGGCACGACTGGCAATTCTCATTGTCGTGGGCCAATCTCTTCGATAGCCACTACAAAGCGTATGAGAATGAGCTCCTCAACCGCGACCTCTACAAGCACACCATCGGCTATTCCAACGGCAATGGCAACCAAGTCTCGATCAACATCTCGTGGCGCCTCAGCCGTGGCAGCAAGCACAAGGCCGCCGAAAAGCGCATCAACCTCCGCGATATGGACAATGGCATCATCAAATAAAACCAAATAAAAATATGAAAGAAAAGAGGTCAGGAGTTTTTGCTCCTGGCCTCTTTTTAAGAATCTACAAAGACGAAAACGTGTTACTTCACGACCACCGTCTTGTCATTGATGACGTAGGTGCCTTTCTTCAACTGCTTCAGCGAAGTGAGGTTGCGGCCCACCAACTTGCCATCGACCGTATAAGCGTCGAACGGTTTTCCGTCCTCCACGGCGAGAGAGCTGATGGCCGTAGTGACACGCTGCGAGAATGCGGGAGCAGACTCGCCCTCGGCATAGAGTGCCGTGACGGCATAGGTGTGTGTGCCATCGGGCACCTTGCTATCCGTAAAGGTCGTCTGGGTCGGCTCCAAAGTAGCTACCAGTGTTTGGTCACGATAGACGTTGTAGCCTTTCAGAACTCCGCTACCACCTACATAGCATACATCGTCGACCATGAACACGAAGGAATGTTTGGAGTCGGTGCAATGGCGGATGGCGAAATGCGTAGCGCCTGCGGGGAGACTGGCGGTGATCTGCTGCCACTCACCACCAGAGACGGTGTAGGTGTCACCCAGCTTGACAAACTCGGTTGTGTCGTTGCCTGCCACGGAGTAAAGAAGCTCAAACTTCTCCACGTTGTCAGAATCGCCTGCCTTGACGTTGTTCACCCAGAACGAAATGGTCTGTGCCTCTCCCGAGAGGGTAGGACTGACAAGCCAGTCGTTGCTGTCATAGAACTCCACGCTTCCGGCTTCCTCCGTATAATTGTAGAACGAAGCCAGATACTTCTTGCCCGAATGCGGCTTCAGCGATGGGTTCTTGTCTGTCAACTCCCACGACCAGTCTCTTGGGTCGAAGACCATAAAGCCAAACTTCTCGCCCTGGTGGGGATAGGGAACGGAAGAGTAGATTTGGCCTGCGCTGCCCTTAGGCTCGCCATAGACGCTATTCCAGAAACCGAAGTCATCGACGCTCCATGAAGTATAGCTCTCCATATCGTCAGTGACGGAGGCCGACGCGTCATTGGGCTGCGCCCATGCAACATTCACCTGTCCCGTGCCAGCACCGACAGCCTCGGCCGACACATTCTCGGGTTTGGCCTGGTCGGGCGTAAGGACCTTGACGACGGCGCTGACCTCGTTGTCATCCGTGTAGTCATCGTCGTCAAATTCTGCCACAGCCTTCAGCTCAACCGTCTCTCCCTCATCAAAGAGGCTGGGTGTGTAGTCGAAGGTGAACGTACGGCTTTGCAGCGGATTCAGCACGTCCTCCACCGTCTCCGCATCTACTTCCTCACCATTTGCATACAAAGCAGCCGTGTAGCGGGTCGCAGGTTTATCACCCTTGTTGGTCACCTTGATGCTCACCTTGCTCGTCTTGTTCTTGCGAAGTTGACCCGGAGTGATGATCTCGGCCTTGAGGTCATTGACGAAAATGTTCTCCACTACGATGTCGTCCAGGTACAGCGAGTAGGCCTTGACACCGATTTCGCCTCTGAAGCGCACGATGACGTACGGCAGGGAGGCATACTCCTTGAGCGATACCGACTCTCTGCGCCACTCGTTGTCGTCGTCCTGAGTGAGTGTCTTGTAGTCAAACGTATAGAGGCTGTCCACCGTGCCGTCCGGTTTCTGAACCTCCACGGTCAGTTTCATGTCTGAGCGCGTGTCGGCATAGTGGCTGAAGTAGAGTTTCGGGTTGGCTACGCCGCCCAAAGCGATCTTTCCACTGTTGATCCAAGCAGTTTCCTGCGGTGCTGCAGTGTTGAGGGCGAAGCATCCGCCGTCACCGTCGGAAGCGTTCTCATTGGAGAGGGTGAAGGCAGAGTTGCCCGTTCGGTCGCCCCACCAGAAGTTGGAGACGGCACATTGGGCAAGGCTCTCGCGGAACGGCAGCGTGTAAGCCTGGCCAACGATCAGCGGGTCAGAACCCACGATGAGGCTATTGCCAGCAGAATTGGAAGCGGAAAGGCCAAACTGGATCGCCTTCTGTTCGCCAGCGTTGGTGTCGTAGTCGATGTCGTAACTCGTGCCCTGGACGCTGTCTCTCAGTTCGGCAACCATGTCATTGTTGCTTTGGTCCACGTCGTAAATCCGATACCAGACCTTGTCAGTGTCCACGTAGCCGCCGTTGGCGCCAGTGTTGCCCACGGCCTTCCATGCCATGTGGATGCTGTTGCTCTGGTCTGTCAGTTTCGGACGCTTCGGATACTTCGGCGTGTCAACGCCTACATAGACCTGGGCGTTGGCGGCACGTCCCTCGCCCTCGGCAGTATAGACCTTCACCACATAGTTGTTGAAGCCGTTGACGGGCTGGTCGTCGGTGAACGTCAGTACGCTGGCTGTGTCAGGCGCCTCGTAGGTCTGAAGCAGTTTGCCATTGCGCAGCACCTCTACCTTGGTCAGGTTGTTGCCCAAGGTGTCGCCACCCAGGGTCAGACTCGGTGTCTTGAAGCTGCCATCTACGTGCAACTCGCCCTTCTCGGCAGGGGCAAGGCTCAACTGCTGCACAGAGTCGGCCAGGGTGAGGGAGAGGCCTTCGTACACCTGTACGTTCTTCAAATAGAGGCGGAACTCGTCGGCAGGACTAATGGCGTGGAAGCCCACATAAACCTTCTGGTCGGTATCGGCTGCTATCTCGCGTGTAAACTTCGTGTAGTTGGGCGACATGATATCCGTAGAGTCCAAGAGCTGATGGGTCATGCCTGCTACTGTAGGCTGGTTGCCATACTTCACCTCGATGCGCTCGTGGTAGGTATAGCCGTAGCCACAGGTCTCGAACGAAACGGAGTAAAGCTTGCCGCCCTTCAGTTGGATGGCTGGTGTGATAAGCCAGTCGTCGCCATCGTTGACGCGGCTATACTTATATGACGCGGCACCCTCTTTCTCGTTAAACTCCCATGTCGATCCATCCTCGTTGTTGTCGATGATGGTGTAGAGTTCGAGGGCTCCTTCGTTGTCGAGCGGCTCGCTATAGGGAGGCACGATGGCAGCACCAAACACACTCTTGTTGGAGATGCCAGCCACGCCCGTCTGCGTGTCGTTGACGGCGGCTACTCCGTAGCTATAGGTCTGTAGCGGTTCCTCGGCAGAGAAGGTCTCGGTGAACTCGGTAGCCGCAAGTCCCGTTGCCACCGTCGTGGAGTCGGGATAGCGTACCACATTGTAGGTGATGTTGCCGATATAGCCGCCGTTGATGCCCGTCGTGACAGGGCTCCACGTCAGTTTGGCTACGCCTGTCTCTGGGTCGATGGCGAGGTTGACGTCCTTGACCTGTGTAGGCTCATCGTTGCCCACATAGACTTTGACCTTGTTCTCGGGACTTGATCCAACCTCGTTGGCTGTCGTGACGCGGAAGGTGGTCACGCCCTCTGGCACTGTCACCGTCTCGCGTACAAATGCGCCGGGATAGGTCTTGCCTGTGGCCAGCGTATCATTGCCTACCATGACATAGTAGGAAAGCTGACCGCTGAGCGTGCCTCCAGCATAGGTGGCTGTTGGGGCTGTGAACGCCACCTTACCTACAAGCGAGTTGTCCGTGAAGGATGCATTCAGGTTTTCGACCGCTGCAGGGGCACCGTCTTCTGCAGGAGCGGGAGGCACATAGAGGCCATAGACCGTCTCCTGTCCCGGGAAGTCGGCCAGCTTCGTAGCTGCACCCGTCTGCAGATCAACCGTGTAGAGGGCTGCGTTCTTTTGGGCGTCCTTACAAGCCCAGTAGAAAATGCCCGTCTTCGTGTCGATCTCGCCACTTTGGCCGTAGTGGCCGCCGTCGCTCAGCAGAAGCTCCACGCCAGTGCTGCCGATCAGGGTTTCCTCGCAGGTGCTCTGGTCGATGCGATAAAGGTTGCCATCGGTTGCCACACCATAGATCACGTCGTCCTTGGTCACGCCCAATGCGACGTAGGGGTGCTCCAGAGCGCCGAAATCCTTGCGTGTCATGGTGGTGTAATCGACTGTTCCAAGAACAAAGCCCGTCGCGTCGCTGTTGTAGAACACGCCGTACGTCTTGCCCGTTGCAGGATTGGTGGCAGTCTCGAGAGCAACAAAGGTCACGTCCTCGGTCGAAGTGCTACCCATCTGGACGAAGGTCTCGGGGTCGTAGGTGTTGATGTAGATGAAGAAGTAACTTCCATAGGTGGCATAGCGCACCACGTAGAGGATCCCATCCTGGAAGACTGCTCCACCATTTCCCTCCATGTAGAAGCTGCCGTTCGTACCCAGCATCTGCATCTGCAATGGGTTTACACTGGTGTCGAAAGTGTAGAATCCTCTGTAGTCGTAGGATTCCCACGCATTGCTGTAAGTGACATTTCCCCAAAGCTCACGCCCTGCTGCGGCACGCATGATGTCGCCCACTTGGTTGGGGACGGCGTGCTGGGCCTTGCGCTCCGTGAATGTACGCTCCGCATAGGGAATGCTTGGCTTCGTTGGTTCGTCTTGTCGCACCAAACGCAACATCGGATAACGCAACAAGGCGTTTGCATCCTCACTTTTTGGCTTTACAGGTGAGAAGCGGGACAGGGTCATGCCAACGCTTTCTTTCTCGTTGAGCTCGACTCGGTCGCTTACACTCTGCGCCATTGCGCCACTTGACCCTAACAAAAAGGCCAGGCTGCAAACAAAAATCTTTTTCATAGACGCTAAATTAAAAAATAAAATCGCTGCAAAGGTACGCAGATTGTTTCTTGTCGCAAAATATTTGTGACTGATTTTAAATGGGGGGGATAAATTCCTGTCGTATTGTTAGAAAACCCTTCAAAAGGCATTCGTCGCACACCGCCAACACCGTGTTTTTGACCTTAGGAGCCCTACCTCCAAGTATCCGCTAAGCCTCATCCTCATATCGTCCTCCCTTCCAAGGTATATCGGCTTCGTATTGTTTCCGTATTGTTTCCGCTTCCGGAAGCGAGAACGATAGGAGAACGATAGGAGGATGATACGAGAACGATACGGGATTGATACGGGATTGATACGGGATCGATACGTGGTCGATACGAGAACGATATTTCTAGATGCCCAACAGAGGAAATTGATAAGAAACTTAACTTTTTCATTATTATTTTGGTGTATTATATTTTACATTCTTTTGTTCCGTTGCGTCCTGCCTCTCGTGCAAAGATGGCTGGGGTGCAAATTGCCATAGTGGAGCAACTATACAAAGATAACCTTCCGTTTAGCCGAATGCAAGTTGATTAGCATGAATTAACGGCCCATTAACTTTTTCTCTGTATCCATTTAACATAGCCCAAAATCAAGCACCAAGCCCTCAATGCTGTTTTTCTCCACGCCTTCCCGTATTTTCTTTCAGCAATTAGTTTACTATTCTCAGGCTCTGTCTGTAGTCGCGATACGTGACTCAAAATAAGTTTGTAAGTAAAGTATTATAACAGTATTGTTAGAAAAGTTTTCTTACTATTTGCTTCATGGGTAGATTCCCCACCCATCATCTTAGCTGTTTCTTGTGGTTTATAGTAGGACTGATATGGAATGCTAACAATCACTAAATGTTACCCTGGGGTAACTTACCTTTGGGTAATATTTAGTATATTTGCCGAAGTATTTCAGAAAATGTTTCGGAAGTTGACCCCATCTATCGCCTTTGGTTCAAGGAGGAGTATTGCTGAAAGCTCTCCATATATGATAACGTAAGAAGATCAGAGATGTGAACGGCAATGCTCCGTTTTCGCCATGCGAAGCATGCTCTATTACTTTTGGCATCTTTTTTTCAAGAACCTCTCCTATTTCCATTTACTTCTCTGTTTTATTGATAGAAACATTAAACGCTTTGCAGCGGCGATTCTTCTGATTACAGCGACAAAGCGAGAAGCGACTAAACTTCTCGTAGATGTCCAAGCCACGTCCAAGAGCTATGGTCCATCCCGTATTTGTTTTAATAAAGCGGTCATGAGCTGCCTTGAAGTCGTAAGTAAACTCTATGCCCATCGGCAGCAACTCATCTGCCAAGTCGTTGAAAGAGTCTATCATCTCTGCCACTTTCTCGTCATCGTCATTCTGTGTGCTTAGATGAATCTTGACGGTGTCTTGTATAGTTGACACATCTTTAACCATTTGTATGAAATCCACCAAATTGTCGATCTGATACGGTTGACGTATAAAAGGATCAGTAATGTGTATATCCGTTGCTGTTCGCAAATAATCACCAAACAAGCCTTTATAAGTCACTCCACTCTGGTTTTCTCTTATGGAGACAGTCTTGGCAACAAGAGGTTTGATGCGAGGACGTGAACCTGAATGTTTTAATTCCAAATTCTCTTCCTTATCATTGTCTTCGGCATCCTTGTTAATCGGTTTATGTTCGATGTTTTCAAGTGTCTCCACCTTTACAGTTTCGCCTGTCTTCAACCAAACATATTCAAACTTCGCTGGTTCCGCACAGAAAGTGCTGTCAATGATATACAGCTGGTCTTTAACTCGTTTGCGCCCTTCTGCGTAGGGTGTTCAAAAATCGAATCAAAATC
>ULZG01007278.1_pt1 | contig 42146 bp, 31 predicted proteins | sample 1962881 | NCBI WGS metagenome assembly ULZG01 (sample SAMEA4835883, study PRJEB28245) | human gut metagenome | biome: gut microbiome; material: fecal sample | place: Denmark | collected 2008 | reverse complement strand
GACCGATACGAGCATCCGCGTCGACCGATACGAGCATCCGCATCGACCGATACGAGTGTCTGCGTCGGTCGATGCGGATGATAAAGATTGAGTGTAAAAACTGTATTATTATATTATCTTCTGCGCAGCATCACTGGTGCATCGCTTATTTCAAACTGCTTGCCCTCGCCCTTGCCGAAGCTAACGGTAGCAGTAGAGTCGGCACTCTTCAGCTTGTGCGGTGCGCTGTAGCCACGAACACGATAGAGATTGAAGAAGACGAACTCGTTGTTGTTCACACCCTCCATCACTCCGTCGAAGCGACTGTTGTCGAGCGAGAAGCCCGAGTACTTGCTGTTGCCGTTGGCGTCGAGTAGGAAGCGGTAGCCACTTTCAGTGTACTCTACATAAACATTGCCGGTGCGATAGTCGACATACCACTTGAAAGGCAACGTCTGCTTACGACCCGTACCGTCGTAGTCGGTCTCGTAGCCCGTGCCGTTGATGGCATCGTAACGATACTGTACGAAGGTGAAGTCGGCACTGCATTGTGTCTGCTGACGTATGCCGTTATCGTTGGTGTACTCGTTGATGATAGTTCCGGTCCATGTGCCGTTGAGTGTCTGCGCGAGAGCTATGGCGTTCTCTGTAGCATCATAGTATGGCTTGTCGTACCAATCGTAACCATCGTACCAATCGTCGTCACAACTGGTGAATGTGAATGGCAGTGCTGCCATAATCAGGAGTGTTAGGAAAGAGCTGAAGCGTTTCATAATATTCGATATTTTAAATGTTTCACTTTTTGTTTAGCGTAAGCCGAACGATATACGTCTTACTTACGCTTGCAAAATTATAAAAAGAAATCCCTACCTGCAAGTGAAAAACCATATTCGCAGGTAGGGATTTTCCTATTTAGTCGCGGCGGAAGATGTCGCGTGTGTACACCTTATCCATCACATCATCCAAACACTCGTCGTAGCGGTTGGCGATGATGGCGTGGCTCTGCGCCTTGAAGGCTTCGAGGTTGTTCACCACACGGCTGCCGAAGAATGTTGTGCCGTCTTCGAGTGTCGGCTCATAGATTATCACCTCTGCACCCTTCGCCTTGATGCGCTTCATGATGCCCTGTATAGCCGACTGGCGGAAGTTGTCTGAGTTCGACTTCATGGTGAGTCGGTACACGCCGATCACACAGGCGTTCACCTCTGCGCCGTACTGGTTGTTCTCGCTATAGCCGTACCATCCTGCCTTGCGCAGCACAGCGTCAGCGATGTAGTCCTTGCGTGTGCGGTTGCTCTCTACGATTGCCTCGATGAGGTTCTCTGGTACGTCGGCGTAGTTGGCAAGCAGCTGTTTCGTGTCCTTCGGCAGACAGTAGCCGCCGTAGCCGAACGATGGATTGTTATAGTGGGTGCCGATGCGTGGGTCGAGACCTACGCCGTCGATGATTGCCTTTGTGTCGAGTCCCTTCATCTCGGCGTATGTGTCAAGCTCGTTGAAGTAGCTCACGCGCAGTGCCAGATAGGTGTTGGCGAAGAGCTTCACCGCCTCTGCCTCCTTCATGCCCATGAAGAGCGTGTCGATGTTCTCCTTCAGCGCGCCCTCCTGTAGCAATGCAGCGAATGTCTTTGCAGCCTCCTTCATGCGCTCCACGTCGGTAACGGTACGGATTGCTTCGTTCTCCTCTGCGTAGCCCTCGCCCTCAATCAGCTTTGGGTAACTCACGATGATGCGGCTCGGGTAGAGATTGTCGTAGAGTGCCTTGCTCTCGCGCAGGAACTCGGGCGAGAAGAGCAGGTTGAACTGCTTTACGCCCTTCGCAGCATACTTCAAGTAGAGGTTGCGTGTGTAGCCAACAGGTATTGTACTCTTGATGACCATCACCGCGTCGGGGTTCACTTCGAGCACGAGGTCGATAACCTCCTCTACGTGCGTCGTGTCGAAGTAGTTCTTCACGGGGTCGTAGTTGGTAGGAGCGGCTATCACCACGAAGTCGGCATCCTTATACGCTGCCTTGCCGTCGAGAGTAGCCACGAGGTCGAGCGGTTTCTCTGCCAGGTACTTCTCGATGTCCTCGTCCTGTATCGGCGAGATGCGCTTATTCAGTTTCTCCACCTTCTCGGGTACAACATCAACGGCTGTGACGTGATGGTGCTGTGCGAGCAGTGTTGCAATGCTTAGTCCGACATAACCAGTGCCGGCTACAGCTATCTTTATGTCCTTAAATTCTTTCATCGCTATATTTATAGGGTAATATTAGTTATGATGTGGGCAAAGATAGTGCAAGCCGAAGGCAGAACATCAAGCTTGCTTGAATGTTATGCTGAGGTGCAGCCTATCTTCTGCAAAGATACAAATTAAAATTGAGAGTTGAAAATTTTCAACTCTCAATTCGTTTATCTTGTCAATGAGAACTTCATGCTCAATCCGAAGTCCTGCGTCGTTGTCGGATACGAGCTCGACGAGAGCAGCGGTGTGTTGGTCTGTCGGTCGTAGTAGAAGCTCATAGTGAGCAGTCGCGACACGGTGTAGTCGGCAGAGAACGCGAGCTTGAACGCCGTGTTGCCGCTGTTAGCCGACGAGGTCATCGTGGCGATGTCGCGACTTATTGACGCCTGCTTGCGCAGACTGAGGTCGAGACGCAACCTCAAGTCGTTGTTCACACCACCGGTCGAGCGCGAACGGTTCGACGAACTGTTGTTATTATTGTTGGCGTTCTTCGACTTCACGCGGCGATGCTTGTTGCTGCCACCACCTCCGAAGAGTCGGAAGTTGTTGATGGTGTAGCCGGCACCGATCACCCAGTCGTTCGACGACGACTCGTTCACCTGTACCGATGTCATACTCAGACTCAGCACGCGTGTCTTGCGATACTCCGCCTTAATGGTCATGTTGTTGTTCAGCGTCACATCCACACCGAGCAGTGGCGAGAACGACTCGTTGATGCTCACTGTCGACACGTTGTACATAGAGTTAGGTGTCGGCATACCGGTGGTTGCATCGGTGATGAAGCCGAGTCCGCCCATGTACTCCATGAACGTGCTGTACGACGAGTAGGAACCTACGGCGTACACACTCTTGTACGAGTGGTTGATGTTGACACTCTTGAACACGTCGCGGAACCATGGCAGCTTCGACAGACCGCTGTACTTTATCGACCAGTTGGGCAGCAGGTGAGCCAACGTCGGGAAGATAGACATCTGCGAGCCCATATTGGTGTAGGCAGCGAGGAACGCCGGCACCATCACATCGGAGCTGTACTTGTTCACTCCGCCGTTGGCAGCGTCGAACTTCTTGCCTGCGAGCGGCGAGCCGGCAGGATATACCGCACCGGCATACCGCGCCTCGACACGCTGACGGAAGCCTTCGAGCGAGTTGCAGAAGCGTTCAAACGATGCCGACTTATAGCCGTTCTTTGCGCTGCCCGAGCCCTCGAATGCACTGCGCAGCGAGAGCGTTGTCATGGTGAACGTACCGCTCTCGGTGGTCGGGTTGCCGGCATACATATACTGCACCTGGCGTGCCGTTGTCTTGGCACGCGATGCCGTGAGGTCAATCTTCAAGTTGCGCACAGGCTCAAGCGTTGCTCTTAGCTGCAGGTCTTCGGTCTGATTGGTAGCAGCCGGCGTAGCAAGCGAGTCAGCCACCATCAGCCAGCCGTTCTCGCGTGCCTTGTCTATATACGAGTCGCCAACGAAGCCGAACGCAAAGTCTAAGCCTGGCGACAGCGGACCATAGCCCGAACCCTGTCCGAACATATTACCAACCATCGGCTTGAAGCCTGGTATCGACATCGAGTACTGGTTGCGATAGCTGATGCTCACGTTGCGCACCATCATCATCAAACGTGCCACGCTCTGCGCTGCACGATACCACTTCTGGTTTTCAAGTGGTTCCTTTGCCAGAACCGACACCTTTATCTTCGTAGCCGAGTCTACCTTGTTCAATATCAAGATATTGTTGTCGTCGACACGCTTGTACTTCAGTTCGAACACTCTGCCAGCCTCCGTGCGTCCGCTTACGATGATGCGCTTCGTGCGCTTACCGTGGTTCACCTTTATAGTAGTGTCGGGCATGAGCGTTATTTCCTTCTCGAAGCCCTTCTTCTTTTTGCTCAGCAGGTCGCGTGGGTTGAGATCTTTTGCCAGCGCAGGCTTCTTCTTCGATTTGAGGTCGCCACCCTTTGCGTCTTCCTCACGCTTCTTCTTAGCCTCCTCACGTTTCTTCCTTCGCGCCTCCTCTGCCTTCTTGCGGTTGGCAGCCGAGTTGTCTTTCTTGAAGCGGTCGTTCACCTTCTTCAGGAACGGAACATGGTTGTAGAGCTTCTCCAGGTTCCACTGGCTGTTGAGGTTTATCTGTCGGTTGTTGGCGATAGTGTTACCGAGCGACGTGCCGTCCTCAAGGTCCGAACCGCGCATCCAGTTGTATGTAGCGTTGTACGAGCCGTCGGCTGTGAGCCAGTCGAACACCGGAATGAGGTTGATAGGCACCTTATACGATGCCTGGAACGACTGGTTGTACTTCAGCGGTCTGCCTAAATGCTTGATGGATGTCCACACGGAGTCTTTCCATGCCTGATAGCTGTCGGGATAGAGGTCTTTGTTCACCGGTGTGTACGGTTCCTCAATCTCTGCGTTTGTGGCACTCTGGAAGTTCATGTGCAGGTTCTTCGTGAGGTCCCAACGCAGGTTGAACTCGCGGTTCCACAGGAACTGTGACGAGAACGTGAGCGGCAGCTTCTGGTTCTCGGTCGACTCCATGTCGCGCTCCTGCAGCTCATAGTAGTTGCGTGTGATGTCTGTGTTGAACGCCACATTCTGCGGCAGCCAGTTCAGTCCGAACTTCTTCGGCAAATCGAGCCATTTTGAGCGTTTCTTTATCTTCTTGAATGGCTCCCATGCCTTGTACACCGGCGACCACGAATAGTTGAATGCACCACGCCAGTTATCCTCGCGCTCGTAGATAGTCGTCTCACCTGTGGTGTAGCTATGGCTATGGCTGTACGAGAACGAGAAGTTTGCTGGGTCGTAAGGCATCGGGTGGCGCTTGTTCTGTATGCCGACACGCACGTTCGACAGCGAGAAGTTGGTCTGCGTCACTTTCGTCACGGCGAGACTCTCAATCGAGTCGCGCTCGTGCTTAGAGCCAGCCGCTTCGAGAGCGTCGTCGAGCTCCATGTCGGTGTCAAGCGGATTATACTTTGGCGATGTCTTCTCCTTAGTCACCGAGTAGTAGAGCGGTGCCGTCACCTTCGCCTTGTCGGGGAAGAACTTGCCGAGCTCTACGTTTGCCGTAACGGTGTAGTTGGAGTAGTTGTCGGTAGAACGCTGTGCCACGCCCTCCTCCAGTCCGCCGAAGCCTGCCGAGCTATATTTGCCCTGCACGTTGACGGTGCCGAGGTCGGAGAGTTGCAGGTTGAGCGTGCCCTGTGCAGCCCAACCGCCCGAGTTGTTGAATTCCTTCAGTCGGAGTTCGTTCACCCAGACCTCACCACTCTTCACCTCGCCCGAGTTGTTGCGCACACCGATGACCATAGTCTTCACCTCACCCAGCGTCGGATTACCCATCACCGAGATGCGGTTCTTAGGCTGGTCGGGGTCGTACGCCGAGTAGAGTCGGTTGAACGAAGCCTGTCCGTGCGCCTTCGCCTTGTTGCGTTCCTTCTTCAAGCCAGTGAGCTTAGAGAGAGCTATGTCGAGCATGTTCTCCTCGGGCCACACGGCGCGAGCATCGGTAACCGAGAAGCGTCCGTACTTGCCGGGCTCGGTCAGCTTCAGCGGTATCTCGTACTCGTAGAAGTTGCTCTTGTAGTCGGAACCGAGACGAATGAACACCGACAGCTGTCCGTCCTCAAGGTTCGTCTGGTTGGGCTGGAAAGCATTGGCGTGAACGAACATCTGCAGGCGTTTGTACTGTCTGAGGTCGAGCGATGTGTTCTTGTACACCGCCTTCGCCTCGCCTGTGCCGAGCGTGGTGACGCTCATCGAGAGTGCCTGCTCGTTGTTCTCAACGAGCTGTGGCTGCGTGGGGTCCTGTCCGCGCTTGATGCCCGGCGGCAGGATATAGTTGACGGGCTGTTTGTCGTTGTTCTCCTCGATGTTCACGGCACTCACCACGAGCTTGCCTGATGTTGAAGCCGAATTGTCGAGGTTCTGCTCGTAGACGCGCCACTCGCCACGCACGAGGTCGAGTGTGCCGAAGCGCAGCACGATAGGATGCTTGAAGCCAGTGAGGAACATACGCATGAAGCGCATAGAGGTGAAGTCGTTGATTGCGCCGAACTTCTTCTCGTACTCGCGCAGTGGGATACGGAACTGGTACCAGTTGACGGTCTCTGTCTTGTTGTTGCGCAACTGGTGGGTGTCCTCACGCTTGTCCACGATGTAGTTCTTGCCCACCTCGAGGTCTTCGGGGCGAATAGACACGCGATACTGGAAGAACTTCTCGTACTCGTTGAGCGTGTAGTCCTGGTTGATATCCTCAACGTCGGGTGTCGACTTGTACGATGTGTCGTAGCTCTCGGTGCGCGAGTCGTTGTCGGGCGAGTTGCCCTGTGGGTTGTTTATGTACTTGTAGCGGCGCAGGATGGGCGCCTTCATCTTGTCGTAGTCGGAACCGCGGAAGTAGTGGTAGTTGTCGCCTGCCGGGTCTGCCCAGATAGAGTCCCACACGGCAGGGTTCACCTTGCCCTGCACCTCGCGCAGGAAGTCTTGATAGCTCTCCCACTTCTGCTCCTCCTCGTCGTTGAGTCCGTTGAAGCCCACGTCCTGCAGCGCACGCGAACCCTTCGATGTTGCGAAGGCGTACACGACGGTAGCCTGGTTGGGCACCTTACCCCACTGCGTTGTGGTGAAGTTCTGCGAGCCGTCTACGGGCATGCCGCTCTCGTAGAACTTCTTGCCGTCGCGCAGAATGTCCTCGCTCATCTCGCCGAGGTTGATGTAGAAGTCGCCGCCGTAGTCGGCAGCCACGCCCTGCTCGCGTGTATAGATGAACGGGTCGAGCATCCAGAACTCGATATACTCGATGTTGGCAGCCTCGAAGTCGTTGGTGTCGAGCTTACGCATCATACCGCCCCAACGCTTCTGCGGATTGTTGAGTGTGCCGTCGTAGTTGAGGTCGGGGTCGAAGTTGTACGGGCCGCGCTCGTTTGGGTAGTAAGCGAGGTTAAGGATGTTGAGCATCGACGAGTTGCCGTTGTATGCGCTCTGGTCGCGGGCTGGGAACAGCTCGCTCACATAGAACTCGCGAACGTAATGGTTAGACAGCTGGTCGAGGTCGCTCTTGATGTGGCTCGGTGTGAGCGACGAAGAGCGGCGTGTGAAGAGCGGGTCGATGGTGTACCACGCCAGGCGCGAGCGGTTGAAGCCCGAGCGCAGCGTAGACTTGTCGCCCGACTCGGGGAACATCGACGGCACCGACGAGATTATCCACGACGTAGGTGTAGACACGTCGATGGTGTTCTTGGTGTTCTCGAAATCGTCGATGTACGAGGCGTTGTCCTGCGTGCCGCTGCTCTGTCCGGCTATGAGTTGCGCGAACTCGCCTGAGAACGAGATGCTCGAAGGTTGTGTCAGATGCAGGAAGGGCAGCTTGTCGAGCATGTTCGTGAGCCACTGGCTCTGCTTCTTCCAGTTGATGTTCAAGCCCCAGATGGTGTTGTTGAGCGGCTCCGAGCCCATGTTCACCTTGTTGGTGAGAGCCTGTTCGGAGAGGTGTTGGAACGTACCCGAGAGCTGGAAGTCCTTCGAGAAGTCGTACTCCCAGTTCATGCCGAACATCGTCTTGCGCTCCTGTCCGTAGTCGGTGTTGCTTTCGAGCGACACGTTCACGGCGGTGCCGGCGTCGATGATGCTCTGGTTGAGGATGGTCACCTCGCCACCCGAGTAGTCTACCGAATAGTCGGTGCCTTCGGCGAGCGTGACGCCGCCTGCCGTAACCACCACCGAGCCTTGCGGAATGTTGTATGCGCCGAGCGAGATGACGTTAGCCGATGTGCCGCGGAACTGTCCCATGAGCACGTACTTGTCCTTCTCGGCTATCTGCTTAGCCACGATTTTCGTAGAGTCGTACAGCTCGGTGAAGGCGTACTTGGCAGCCTGCTCTGCCGCCACACCGTTCTTCAGAAGCGTCTCGTACATATAGCTGCCGAACGGTTCGGCTACGGGGAAGAACACTCGACCGTTCGTCACGGTGTAGCCCTCCACGTAGTCGAAGTAGCCGTTGGGGTGCGCCTTGTTGTTATTGTCGAGTCGGTCGGCTCCGAGGAACTTTATGAGGGTCTGGTTCTTCACCTGTGGCTCGGGTATATATGTGAGGTAGACACCGGCGGTGTCGCTCTGGAACTTCACATCCAAGCGGAACTTCTCCTTCTCCACCGACGATGCGAGGTAGTACACGTTCTTCATCATCAAGCCCCAGTTGCCCTGATGTGGGTTGTTGCTGGTGTTTTTCAGTGCCTTCACGTAGAGTGCCTTGTTCGAGTCGGTGATGTCCGAGGCGAACTCGCCCACCTGGTATGTCACGCCGCCGTAGGTGTACTCGTAAGCCACGGCGAGCACCTGGTCGGTCTGCAGCGATGTCTTCAGCGAGATGTAGCCTAAAGCCTTGTTCACGGTGTACTCCGACGAGTTGAGCAGGCGCGCACGCTCCAGCTTCTCGTAGTCGGATCCGCCCACGAAACCGGCTATTCCGTCGAGCACGGTAGATGTCTGGTCGATGTCGCGTGCTGCGGCGTACTGCGATGTCATGGCTGCATACTCCGAGTTGGCAGCATTGGCAGGCACGGGCTGACCCGTGATGCCCCACAGATTGTTCGACACACGGTTGTTCTCGCCCAAGTCGGTGAGGGCGATGATGTTACGTGTGTTCGACGTTACGCCCGACTTGTTCGTCACCCACACCTCCACGCGGTTGATAGTGATGCCCGATGTGAGGTTGGGCAGCGAGCGCATCGACTCGTCGTAGCGGTCGTGGAAGTATTGCGCGAGGAAGAAGTGGCGGTTCTCTTCGTAGTTGGCTGCGTCTATCTCGAACGGTGTGAACTGCTTGCCGCCCTTCGACGACACCGACTTCGACGACGACTTCTTCTGCGAGGCTACGAGCTGCAGCTTGAGCTTGCCAAACTGCAGGTCGGTGCGCAGACCGAAGAGCGAGGAAGCTCCGCGCACGAGCGACGAGTTGGAGGGGAACGACACGTTGCCAGCCTCGATGAGCTTCACAATCTCGTCCTCCTTGCCGTCGTACTTCAACTTGAGGCTCTGCGCGTCGAAGTCGAACGTAGCGTCGGTGTTGTAGTTGAGGTTCATGTTCACCTTGTCGCCCACACGACCGTTAAGACTCACGTTTATCTTCTCGTCGAAGTCCATCGTGGTGGTCTTGCGGTTGCGCACGGGCAGCGACGGGTTGTCGATGCTCTTCATCGTGGCGCCGAACTTCAGCTCGGCAGTACCCTGCGTCTTGATGCGCACACCGCCCGGTCCGAATATCTTCTCAGCCGGTCCGAGGTCGAAGTGCATGTCGGTGAAGTCGAACTTCTCCTTGCCCTTAGCCTGATATATCTCGTCGTTCTTCTTGCGGAAGAACTGGTTCATCATGCGTCGCTCGCTCCACTTGCGGTACTCCTCCTGCGTCATCATAAACGGGGCGTTGATGTACGAGTCGGATATCTTCGAGCCGATGATGTAGCGGTCGAGCGAGTCGTTGTACACCACGTCCTGCTTCAGGTTGTCGGGACGCTTCAGGTCGGCAGCATTCTGGTCGAGGTCGTCGAGCGTTATGGGCAGCGTGCGCTGTATCTTCCAGCGCGGATGCAGCAGCGAGTCGGGTATCGAGTCCTCGTTCTCGAGCTTCGGCTGCGCCTTGATAGCGAGCGTGTCGGGGCGGTCGGCACTGGCATCAGCATTGGCATCGCGCTGCGGAACCGCGTCGCGCGTCTTGCGCACGGAGAGCTTGCGCTGCGGTCGTTGCGGTGTCTGCGTGATGGCATACGATGCCACAGCCGCCATAACCATTACGACGACAAACACGCGAGCCGTGCCGAGCGAGCGTATCGCCTGCAGCCTACACTTTAAAAATCGGTTTATAATATTTGTAAAATTCAAAATCAGCTTATTTATAGGAGGCTACGGCATCCCTGCCGTAGCCACGCAGCCACCAACTTATTTACTTAATCTGCTTCAACGCCAACTTCACCACCTGCTCAACGGGCAGCGTAGCATCGTCGGTGAGTATCGCCGTAACCACCTTAGCCGTTGGCGCAGGCGAGAAACCGAGCATCGTGAGCGCAGCCACCGCCTCGTCGCGCACGTCGACGGGTATTGTGCTGTCGGCAGCCGTGCCGGCAGACACCTCCTGCGCTATACCCAGCGAGAGAATCTTGTCCTTCAGGTCGACTATGATGCGCTGCGCGGTCTTCAGACCGATGCCCTTCACACTCTTCAACACGCGCTCGTTGCTCGTAGAGATGGCATTGCAGAGCTCCGACGGCGATGCCGACGAGAGAATCATACGCGCCGTATTGGCTCCCACGCCCGACACGGTGATGAGCAGTCGGTAGAGGTCGCGCTCCTGCTTCGACGCAAAGCCAAATAATGTGTAACTATCGTCGCGACCGCCAGTGACAAGTGCCTCGTGCACAAACAGTTTCACGCTCTGCTTGCCCTGTATCGCCTCGTATGTATTCAGCGAAATATTCAGCGCATAACCCACGCCGTAAGCCTCAACAATGGCTTGCGCCGGAGTGAGTTCTGCCAGTTCGCCCTTTATGTAATCAATCATTTCTCAGTACGTTTTATTCGTTGTTTTGTTGTCAGCATTAAGCCCTCAAAGTGCTTAACGTTTATTAATAACGTACCTTTCCGCAATTTATTATATACACAGGCGCAGTTTGTTGCAGATACAGGCGCAGTTTGTTGCAAATACAGGCACAGTTTGTTGCTCTTCACCCTATGCTTTTGTCATCGTTGCGCGTCCGCCACCCAATCAGATTCCGTCCGCCACCCGATCAGATTCCGTCCGCCACCCGATTAGATTCCGTCCGCCACTCGATCAGATTCCGTCCACTACCCGTAGGAGGATATGGCATCTTGCCATATCCACGCAGCCCTCATAGGGGGTGCAGCGGTCTCCGCTGCACCAACCAAGCAATCAACCAAGCAGTCACCCAATCACCCAATCAACCACCCAAGCAATCAACCAACCAACCAACCACCCAAGCAATCAACCACCAACCAACCACCAACCAAACAAACAAACACTCAACCACCCACCCTTTTAATTTTACCCATCAAAAGCAGCCATATATCCAACAAAAACACTAACTTTGCAAATCCATAAAAACTCCAACCATATGTCCAACACAAACACCATCTTCACAGAAGAACATAACATCCAAACACCCTGCAAGCTCTTCGTCGTGGGCGACCCACAGGTGCTGCTCATACAGCCGTCGGCACGCCACGAGGAAAAGAACGACGGTGTGCGACGCGAGGTCGACCTTATTGCACAGGCGAGCCCCACCGGCTTCGCCATGGTCTTCTTCGACTGCGTTGAGTGGGCGCGTGCGCTCATGCCGTGGGCTGACGATGCCGTGTCGCGCGACGCGGAGGTGGGCAGGCACGCTCCCGACACGCTGCGCTTCATTGAGCACACCCTACTGCCATGGCTTCGCGAGCGTTTCGGCGCACTGCCCTGCATCATCGGCGGCTACTCGCTCGGCGGACTCTTCGCCCTTTGGGCTGCACGCAACACCGATGCCTTCACCGCCGTAGCTGCCGCGTCGCCTTCGCTCTGGATTAAAGGTTGGGGCGAATATGCCGCTGCGCACCCCATACTCCCACCCAAAGCAACAACTCAACATTCAACACTCAACATTCAACATTCCGAATCGCGCTCCAGCGCAATTCACCTCTCCCTCGGCGACCGCGAAGAGCACTGTCGCAACCAGCGCATGAAGCGCATCGGCGACTGCGTGCGTGCAGAGCACACCCTACTCTGCCAGCAACTCTCCCCCACCGCCGTCACCCTGCGCTGGCACGAAGGCGGACACTTCGGTGCCGAAGCAGAGCGCATAGCGGAAGCATTCGCATGGTGCATAGAACAATTAGTACATAATTTTCAACAGCCACAAAAATAACACCAAATGATATACTTAAATAGCTTTAATTTGCCCCCAATAGACGAGGAAGAACACTTCTTAAATTCCTTTCGCCGTACATGCTACGACTCATACTATCCATTCAACTTCTTCACATCCGACAAACAACTTGGGCGTATCGACTTTTCGGACATCACAATACTATGCGGAAGCAACGGTTCGGGGAAAAGCACATTGCTAAATATTATAGCCGAGAAACTAAAACTGTATAGAAAAACCACATACAACAAGACCCATTTCTTCGACCCCTACCTTGAGAAATGTCGTTACGAATTAAGCGTACACGACCCATTACAACTAAAAAGCCTCAAACGCTTATCAAAGATAATAACAAGCGACGACGTGTTTAGCAACATCATCGAGGCTCGTGAAAGGAATGAAAATCTGAACTTCAAACGCGAATTGATTTTCAACGAGAAGAATAACATAAATCGGTACGGCGGACAAGGACCACGCGGATTTAACACTGATGACCCACAAAGCATGAAAGCATACACCGACTATCATCAAAAGAGAAAACAATCGGGCTCCAGATACGTTAGAGAAAACGTCGGAGTAGACGAAAGAACCTACTCAAATGGCGAAAACGGCTTTAAATACTTCACCGACTCTATCCAACCCGGAGGCCTGTATCTATTAGATGAGCCCGAAAATTCGCTATCGGCAGAGATGCAGCTCGAACTGGTGCAATTCATCATCGGTATGGCACGGTTCTACGATTGCCAATTCGTCATGTCAACCCATAGCCCATTCCTCTTGTCTATACCTTACGCCAAGATATATGATATGGACAACTCGCCCGTCTCTGTGTGCAAATGGACCGACCTACCCAGCGTAAGAATTTATTACGAATTCTTCAAAGACCACGATTGCGAATTCAACAGAATCTAAACACAAACCCAACAACACTTAGACCCACAACAACCAGAGTCGACGAATATTGATAGCCGACGGAATATTTTTTTACAAATAAGGTGTATAATTCAAATAAAACCCTTATCTTTGCAGAAATATCTCTCCTAACGGAGAACAAACACAAGGTGTGAATTTCATAAAAGTTCTTGCAACTTTTGAGATATGACTTACTAATATATTTTTTTGCATGCAATTAGTAATGACTATGCTTTTGCTATCGCCACCTATGGCGATGTGCAAGGACATAAAGTAGACGGCGAAGATGACGCAGGATTGCTTAGATTCACCTTCTACAGCCAGTGTAAGCCAACGCTTACCAAAGGGCATTCACATAATCGGGGCTGACAAACCATCGGCACCGAGAGTAGAAACTATACCCATACCGAAACACAGTAGCTATTATGAAGATGTTGCTCAGCAGCCCACCTCCTGGAGCTATCTGTTCATACATCACATGGCGGTAAAGTCGTTTCAGAAGTGGCTTGAAGCATACAACGCCGACAACACCCGCCCCACTAAACAACCCTTCTTCATACACCAAGCCACCAGCTACGCCTACAAAAATGCGGAGACACAACGCGGTGTCAAGAAGATTGTGAAACCCACCATCAGCGGCCTCGTCTTTCTGCAAGGCACCGTGAAGAGCATCCAGGAGTTCCTGTCACGATTTTTTCCTCAGTACCACTTAGTGAACGACCGCTGTCACGGGCGTCCCGCCTCCATACGCGACAGCATCATGCAGCCCTTTATGAACGTACTGAAAGCCCACCCCGAGCAAGTCACTCTCCTCAACGCCCCCATCGAGAAGTTCGCCAAAGACCACGTGAAACTCCGCGTCCTCACCGGTCCCTTCAAAGACTACGAAGGCTACATCATCCGCATCGACCGCAACCGCCAACTCGTCTTCGACTTCGCCGGCCGCGCCGTCGCACTCAGAGGCGTGCACCAGGAAGATTTTGAGGTAGCAGAATAGATAGCACAACAATCTTTCAACGCCCATCACCCCGATTGCAACCTTACATTGGCAATATGCCAACATTTTCGATAAGTGAGAACAATAAAAGCTTGCTTTTAAATTATCGAGCGAAGAATTTTCATGCAAACGAGTGCAGAGCCAAACTTGTTTGAGCTATGCCGAGTGCAGCCGAAAATCACTTGTGTGTAAAATGTATATAATCGTCAATAAACAAGTAAAATTTTTAACATCTCAATGTATAGGCAATTGTAAAAGTGACTATACAAAGGGCTATGCCATAAATTGAGTACTAACAGATATTCCAAGCGATAACAATGACTATTGTTTGTTTAAATGTAAAGCACTTGACTAATACTACTAAAAAATATGAGTTTTACAGATAGAATGGGTATAGAAATACCAGTATCTAAAATTGGTGTTAGAAATGACGCACCATATTCTTTTCGTCTATTTCTTCTTCAATTAATGCTCCGTTATGACGGATTAAAGAAAATTCGCTCATGTGTGTGTTTGGTAACTAAGGAAGCTGAAGACAGAGGTAATTGGGCTGAGAATGATTTTATGAAAAGTGAAGTCCAGACAATTCTGGAAAACTGTCCTTGGTATCGTATATATGACATTATTGAAGCTTTTTATATTAAAATTCATGACAAAAATGGATTTGAGAAAGATATTAATGAGTATTTTGTGGAGAAGGGAATTGGTTGGAAACTTGTCCATGGAATAATTGAAACAAGAGGAGAGGAGCTTTTTGAGCAAGAAATAAAAGAGTCTGTGAATCTTTTACGAAATGTTAATCTGAAAACATCGGAGTATGAGATACGAGAAGCTCTGAAGGATATGTCTAAAAGACCCAATCCCGATATAACAGGTTCTGTACAACATTCTATTGCTGCTTTGGAATGTTTGTGTCGTGAAATCACAGGTGAATGGCAATCAACTTTAGGCAAACTAATTAAAAACCATCCCGATATAGTTCCCCGGCCCTTGGATAAGGTTATAAGTGAAATCTTTGGCTTTTCATCAGAACAAGGACGGCATCTTAGAGAAGGAGGAGAACCAAACTACGAAGAAGCTGAGCTTGTTGTTCATCTTAGTGCATCTCTATGTTCTTATCTTTGTAAAAAGAATTTTCCCGAAGGAAAAGATTTATTTGACTTATAATCAAAATATATGAGTAAATATAGCGAAAAATGAATACAAAAGAATATTTATCCAAGATACTACCGACCGTCAAAGATTTACTCTCATGGCAAGGCCATAAGCAAGAAAGTGAAATCTTGCAAATAAACAATATAACTTATGAAGAGGATTATGATGTCTATGGAAATGACTATGATTCGGTTATCATAGATGTACAAACCGAAAAATATGTTTCTCTTCAAAAGAACATAAAAGAGATAGAGAATATTATCCTTTCTGCTTTTAAAGAAGCGACAAAATGTGGTCGAACCCCCAATGGGGTAACAATACGCCCAAATTCTAATGTTCAGACAACGTTGTTTGAGTCTGGTACATATCAAGGTTGGCGCAATGGATATTTTAGAATGTTCATTAGTCATATAACACCAAAGAAGGTACAAGCCAGTTCTTTAAAAACAGCCTTGGAAGAGTATGGAATAACATCATTTGTTGCTCATGAGGATATAAAGCCATCTAAGGAGTGGTTGAAGGAAATAGAGAAAGCACTTAATTCGATGGATTGTATGTCTGCCATGATGTATGAAGGATTCCATGAGAGTAAATGGTGTGACCAGGAAGTAGGAGTAGCTTTAGGCAGAAGTATAACAGTATTGCCACTTTTGCCAGATGGTGACCCTTATGGTTTCCTTGGTGAATATCAAGGAGTAAAAATAAAAGGAATATACCCTAATGAGGTGGCTAAGGAAATCTTCAATATTCTTTGCGACAATCCCAATACTCGTTCCAAATATTTATCATGCTTGACAGGTCTACTTCTGTCTTCGAGTAATAAGGAAGATGCTTGTAAATGGTTGAAACTGATAGAACAGATTCCAAATACAGATATTGATTTCTGGAAGTATGTACAATCACATACAAATGAAAATGAGGTGTTGGTTGATCCTGAAATATTAAAGAAATTGAATGGTCATTTCTCACATTATGATATACCTCAGATTGTTAGATATGTTGCAATGACTACAGATGCAGATGACCTTCCTTTTTAACATGATAATGGTCAATAAACAAGTAAAATTTTTAACATCTCAATGTATAGGCACTTGTAAAAGTGCCTATACAAAGGGCTATGCCCTAAATTGAGTACTAACATCAATGGTTCTTCAACCCCTGTTTATAAGGGGTTGGAAGCAATTGAGTGCTTACCTAACATAAAAATATTTTATCACATCGCTATATGGCATCAATATCAGATTATAGTAAATTTGTAAGTGGATTAGCCGAAAACAAAGAGAATCGTATTTTTCTCAACTCTGATGAAGAACATGGTTTAATTGTTTATGTCAATCTGCTTAAAATAGCAAAAAAACAAATTAGAATATTTGCTGGTAGATTGTGCGAACATATAGGAAATAAGCCTGAATTCGTAGAAGCTATCAGTGATTTTATAGAACGTGGTGGAAAAGTATCAATTCTATTGAACAATTATGATGAAAATATAATAGTGAAATCACCTTTATTCATGCGGCTTGCCTATTATGTGTCTGAAAAGAAGAACATATCAGTAAAAGCGACAGAAGTAACAGCACACTTAGGGAATAACGGTCAGGTACATTTTGCAATAGCAGACGATACAGCATATCGATTGGAGACAGATGTCGTTGAAAGAACGGCTCAATGTAACTTTAACAATGCAACCATAGCGGCAAAACTTATAGAAGTATTCGATAAGGTATTTGACTATAAAGAGTATTCTCATGAAATCAATCTAATGCACTTGTTTGCTTATGATATTAAGTGACTTTTCCCCTATGATAGAATTGGCGGTAACGCTAAACATTGCATTCGTTGCAGTTGAATATGTAAAATCGTACACGAATGCAGTATGTAACCAACTCTTCAATTTCGCAAAGTTTCTCAACGACTCCTTTGAAGAATGCAAATCTCTATTGGTTGATGATGTTACTCTTAATAGTATTCATGACTCAAAAATTAATGGGAATAGTATAGCTGGTGAAATAGAGAAAGCCAAGATTTCACGAGAAAAAATATCAAATGAAATAAACAGTGAGTTAGAAGCCTTTAGATTTAAAATAGGAAATGTATGTCAGTCAAAAAGTATATCTTCCGTAAGCTTGTGGTTATTCATGTATGGTCTGTCAGATTTGTTTTGCATGGGTATTACCTCAATTCTTGCAGATAACTATGTTGAATTGTTTGTTTCATGGCTTACAATATTTACGATACTCTACACGATACTTGGTTGGGTTGTTGGTGAAAAAGGGTATAAAATGTGCTATCTCGATTTTACCTCTTTACGTCATGCATTATGTTCTTTTGCAATAGGATTATGCCTTTCCGTTCTATTTACATGGTTGGGGTTACTATATGACAAATGTATTTCTATTTTCCCATTTATTCTTATTGTCAGCGTTCTGTACATGTATTCCAATTTTGTGGTTTCATCTATCATGATCTGGAATAGAGCTGCCAAAGTAAAGAAAGAGATTAAAACAAATGCTGACAAATATAAGGATAAATGTAACAAATTGCAGCATGACGTTAACCAGTTATTGGCTGTCCATGAGGTTGAATTGAAAATAGAAAAGAATAGTGTGTCTACTCCCGTAAATAGTAATATTTCGCAATCGACAGGAAATCGTCCAAGAAAGAAATCAAAACGTGAAAAACAGGCCGAAAGGCAAACTATTAAAGGTTCAACTGTCTACAATTTTATACATAAACAGTAAACTTATGTCAACTCAAACAACAGAGAATAACAAGCGGATAGCGAAGAATACTATAATTTTATATGCTAGGACATTATTTGTCTTAGCTGTAAAACTGTATACTTCAAGATTAATATTGAAGTATTTAGGTGTAACGGACTATGGAATATATAATATTGTTGCCTCCTTTATAGCAATGTTTACATTGTTAAATGGTGCATTGACTACTTCTATACAAAGATTTTTAACCTTTTCATTAGGGGAAAGAAATGAAAAGAAGGTTCAAGATACATTTTCAGCTTCTTTGATAATACTGCTCTTCTTGTCATTATTAATAGTTCTTGTTGCAGAAACAATAGGATTATGGTATGTAAATTATAAATTGAACATTCCACCAGATCGAATAGTTGCAGCAAATTGGGTATACCAACTTTCTTTAGCAACCTTTGTGATTGATGTTATTACTGTTCCATATAATTCAATATTAACGGCTTATGAAAATTTTAAAGCTTTTGCATATTTTGACATACTTAATACAATGCTTGCTTTGGTTTTGGTTTTCTCTTTATCAGTTATACACTTTGATCAGTTAATATATTACGGTTTTGGTTTGTTTGGAATTGCATTACTAATACGTTTCCTATATAGCTATTATTGCCATCGTCATTACGAAACATCCCATTTTCATATAGTTAAAGAAAAAGCTTTGTATAAGAGCTTATTCTCATTTTCTTTTTATTCATTTTTTGGAAATATGGGTTCTATAATAGGTGAAGGCGGTGTAAATATTGTAACCAATTTGTTTTTTGGTGTCGCTCTTAACGCAACAAGAGGCATAAGTACTCAAGTTTCAAATGCAGTAACAGGTTTTATCCGAAGTTTCACTACGGCAGTAAATCCCCAAATTACAAAGAAATATGCAGAGCAGGATTATGAACAATGTTCGAAATTGGTGATTTATAGTGCAAAGTTCTCATTTTTGCTATTGTCTATATTTGTGATTCCTGTAATCGTAAATGTAGAGTGGTTGTTAAGAGTTTGGTTGACAGAGATTCCACCTTTTGCAGAAATCTATGTACAATTGATGTTAGTACAGGCTTCTATTCATGTTCTTTTTAATTCGATAACGACAGTCTTAAATGCATCAGGTAGAATCAAGGCATTTCAGATAGGCGTTTTTATAATTTTGATGTCTAATATAGGAATTATATATGCTTTATATTCATTGGGGTATCCGCCTTATATGGGTGTTGTTGCTCAGTGCTTTATATATGTTATACAGTTGCTGTTTTCGATGATATTGATGGATAAGATTGTTGCTATAAAGGTCTCTTTGTTTTCAAAGCAAGTACTTTTACCTTCATTCTTGATATTTACAATAAGCCTTCTGTTATCTTTTGCAGTAAGGCATGTTGGGTTAGCCTTCAATATTCATTCTTTGTTTTTGATATTTATAGCAATGATGATAACAATAGGTGTTTCTTTGACAATAGGTACGAATAAACCTCAAAGGCAATACATTTTGAACGTAGTAAAAAATAAAATTAAACGATAAATGATTGAAACAAAAAGAATATTGTGGTTAGACGTGGCAAAAGCTTTGGCAATGATAGCTGTTGTTTTTAGTCATGAATTTTCCTCGATTAAGCCTTTGGTTTTGCTTTGTAATTCCTTTATGTTGCCATTATTTTTTATGTGCTCAGGCTTTTGCCTTTCACCTGGAAAATACGGTATAGCAGAATATTTTAAAAGAAAAGCAAGAGTCTTATTGTTGCCTTACTTTCTGTTGGGACTGACTGTTTCCTTGTTACATGTTGGCGTCAATGGTATTGATGGAGTTGTGCAAAACATAGGAGAAGAGTTGTTTTCTTGGCAGACTCTTTGGTTCTTGCCAGTTCTTTTTTTTGCAGATCTTATTTTATATGTTTTTTTGTCTAAAGCAAAAGATATATTAGTAATTAATGTGGTTATAGGTGTTATTTCGCTTATAATCGGTTGTCTGTTTTGCTGGCAGGATATAACAATGATAATGAATTTAACTGTTGTACCTATTGCGATATTTTATCTTTCCCTTGGATATGGGATGAAAAAGGCATTGAATGTTAATGACTTTTCGCATAGAGGAAAAGTGGGTATTTGTCTTTTGGCATTAGGGCTTGTTATAATGATGACAACAAAAGAAAATTTTGTATTGAAATTAAATGACATACTCCCAATGTGGAAAATTGTTGTCAGCACAATGGAGGTTGTAGGAGTTATGCTTATATTATCTGCAATAATTACCTCCCCCATTATGCATAAACTGCATTGCATAACCAACTTGTTAGAGTACATCGGAAAGAACACAATGGTTATTTTTGCCTTTCACATGCCTGTGTTCTTTTACTGCCAAACATTTTTAAGACCATTAATAAAGAGTCAATTATATTATAAACCAATTGAGTTCACACTGATTTGGGGTATTTGCATGATGTTGATACCGTTATTTAATCGGTATGCGCCAATTCTAATTGGAAAGAAAAGATGAATATTCTCATGGTATCGATAAATTTCTATCCATCTATAGGTGGAATAGAAATAGTTACGGAAAATTTAGCCAATGAGTTTGTCAAGATGGGGCATCAAGTTACAGTGATAACGAATACTCCTGATGATAATTCTCGTACTTTTCCATTTACTGTTTTAAGAAATCCAAGTAAAAGGGAAACTTTTAAGGCATATAAAACGTGTGATGTTTATGTACATCAAGCCATTTCTTTAAAATATGTTTGGCCGCTATTTATATTAAGAAAGCCATTCTTTATTGTGTACCATCAAGTTGGCTGGGAGTCAGGAATAAAAGGAAAGATAAAGAAATTATTCTCTTACTTCGCACATAATATATGTGTGAGTGAAACAACGGCGAAAGGTTATGGGCTTAAAAAATTTGATGTGATATATAATGCCTATAATAACGAAGTCTTCAAGCAAACTTATTTCGGAGAACGAAAGGATATTGTCTTTGTTGGAAGATTAAATAGAGACAAGGGAGCGTACCTGCTGATAGATGCATTTAATGATTTTAAAGAGAGGACTCATTCTGATTATAAACTGAATCTGATTGGTGACAGTGATGAGCGTAAGAATATAGAGGCATTTGCCAAATGTACAAAATATTCTAACGATATAAATTTTCTTGGTTTGAAGAAATCTAATGAAATTGCTCAAATACTGAATTGCCATAAAATTCTTGCTGTAACTTCTACACATCCATATTATGAAGCTTTTGGAATTGTTGTTCTTGAAGGATTGGCTTGTGGATGTGTTGTTGTTGGGGCGGATGGAGATGGCATAGAAGAGGCTTTGCACGGATGCGGTTTGTTGTATAAAAATGGAAGCTCTTGTGATTTGACAGAAAGCTTACTAATGGCATCTGTGTCAAATGAGTCCATCATTGATGAATCTTGGTTAATGAGTCGGCAGTTGGAGAATGTAGCAAAGCAATATCTAAAATCTTTTAAAACTTGCAAATAATGGGAACATTTAAATTAAATATTACTTTTTTGGTGATATTGATTGTGTCAACACTTTGTTTATTGCCTTTACGTCCTTATCAGTATGAAACAGAAAAAACATGCTTAATAGTGTCATATGCAATATCTTTTTGTATTTATTGGTTTGTATGCAATAAAATTAGATTTGATTTTTTTCATCCAATACACATCTATTTTGTTTTTTATTTCTTCATTTTCTTTATTACTCCTTTGTTTTTGATAGATGCTCAGGACACATTATGTGTTGATGACAATGTAATGGGATCTTGTATAAGAGCAACAATAATAGTTGTTTTTGCATTATTGGCATTTTCTATAGGATATCTGGCTACAAAAAATAAAATTCAAAAACCAGAGAAAGTACAAGCTTTATCTCAAAAGACCGAAAAAGCAATATTAAAAAAGTCTTATGTGATTTTTATTTTTTGCTATTTAATATCAATTTTTTATGCTTTAAGTACTGGCAAAACCATAATAGGAATATTTACATTTGGAACATTAGGTCAAGCTATGTACATGGAAGATAATATGCAATTTTTGATTAATGTTTCATATCTATTACTAGTACCTTGGTTATTTATTTGCATTTATTCAAAACGCAAATTTATTCCATTGTTATTGTCATATTTCTTAGTTTCTTTGTTCTTTACTTATGGTTGGAGATTCATTATTTACATAATAGTATTAGGCTTTCTTATCACTAGAGCAAGAGTGTTGGGAAAAAAAATAAAATTATTGCAAGTTGCTTTAATTGTAATAGTGTTATTGTTGTTTTCTGTTTTTACAGGTGCTGTACGAGGGGGAATAAGAAGTGGCCAACAAACAGATTTTGAAGGATTTACTTCAGAAAATATGTCGTCTACTCTAGAAAGCAACTTTAATATTTATCAAACATATTATGGCGTTGTTGGTACTTATCCTGAAAAAGAAGATTATTTTTATGGACAAGCTTGTTTCGTTTATCCTTTTGTTGTGATGTGGATTCCTCGATATATATGGCCAGACAAACCGAAGGGAACTGGGTTCCCAGCAGGTGTGGCTTTATTGAAATCTTGTCCAAGTGCAATAAGAGAGGCTCGGTCTTTTCCTAATATATATGAGTATTACATTGATTTCGGACCATTAGGCGTTGTTGTCTTCTCTTTTTTTATAGGGGTCATTTGTCGTAAAATGTTAGATTTCTATAATAGTTGTTCTATATATAAAATTATTTGTTATGCAATTTTTATCGGATTTATGATACAGTTTATTAATAGAGGGTATATTGCACAATTATTCAGTTTATTTGTTTTCTTGTATTTTCCACTACTTGCATATAGAAAATATTTTAGAAAGAACAATTTTCAATATAATATTTCAAAATAAATTTTATTTCTGTTTTTATAAAATAAAAAACAAACCCAATTTATACTGATATTTAATACTTTATATTTTTATGAAAGTCTTATTAGCACATCCTGGTAAACAACATTCTTTTGAAACTGCAAAGGCATTAAAAGATGCCGGCGTATTTTATAAATACATAACAACAGTTTATGATAAGGAAGGTTCTCTAACTCATATGTTTAAAAACCTTCTTCGTGGTAAGAATCTTAAAAAGGCTAATACAAGAAATTGTCCATATTTGAATGATGATGATGTAATTCAAATATATGAGTGGTGTGGGTTACTAGTTCTTTTAGTTTCTAAAATTCCATTCCTCTCTAAATTGTATTTTCATCTAAATCTATCACTTTCAAATTATTTCGCAGATAAAGTCGCAAAAATCGCAGTAAAAGAAAATGTTGATGCAATCATAGTGTATGACGGAATATCTAGAAAAGGAACAGAATACATAAAGAAACATGCTCCTCAGATTAAGACAATAATGGATGTCTCTATTTCTATGAGACCTTTTATGAAGGCTAATTTTGAGAAAGATATGGATAAATATCATCATAATGGCTTTCATAAAGAAGACGCGTATCTTTGGAAAGCTATGTATGAGAACGTAATCCGTAACGAACTGAAATTTGTAGATTACTTTTTTGCTCCTTCAAATGTTGTGGCCCGTAGTTTAGAGTACTGTGGAGTAGAAAAAGAGAAAATTATAATTGTTCCTTATGGAGTTGATATATCCAAGTTTAAATTCTACTCAAAAGAGTTTAAAAATAACAAGCCCTTAAAATTCATTTATGTTGGACAAATTTCTTATCGTAAAGGACTACATCATTTATTAAAAATACTTGCAACTTATGATAAAGATACGGTATTAATTTCATTAGCAGGAGCCTATAAAGAAGATGATAATATTTATCGAACTTTTAAAAATATATCAAATATAAATTTCATGGGCTATGTAACACGTGATGTATTGGCTAAAGAATATCAAACTTCTGATGTGTTTGTTCTTCCTTCATTAGGAGAAGGCTTTGCTATGGTTATCTTGGAGGCATTAAGCACTGGTACACCTGTTTTAATTTCGAATTTGGCTGGTGGTGATGACGCGATAGAAAATTATCAAAATGGTATTGTTTATGATGCATTATCAGAGGATGCTCTTAAAGAAAAGATAGATTGGTTTTTGAATAATCGTGATAAAATTCCAGAAATGTCAATGAAGGCAAGACAGACTGCTTTGAAATATACTTGGGATGAATATCACAAGAAGTATGCTATTGAGCTTAAAAAAATATTGGAAGATGAATAAAGTAGGAATAGTAACCTTACCATTACATTTTAATTTTGGCGGAATCTTGCAAGCTTACGCTTTGCAACAAGCTGTGTCATGTCTTGGATATGATACTGTCGTTATTAGACAAAAGAAAAAGACTCTTAAAGAAAGTGTGAAATGGCTACTATACAATTTCTCTGGAGTTTATAAATTTGTGAATACCAATATTCATTTTCTTACATTACAAGAGCCTTTCTCTTCCATAGAATTGTCAAAGAATAAAATTTCTGCATTAATTGTTGGTAGTGATCAAGTTTGGCGACCTTGTATGGGTGTAAATAGAATAGAAAATGTTTATAGATACTTCCTGAAATCTGATGGAAAGGCTCAAATTAAAAAGATTGCTTATGCGGCTTCTTTTGGTGTCGACTATTGGGATTTTACGGAAAAAGAAACTGCTATTGCAAAAGCTTTAATTAAGGATTTTGATGCTGTCTCTGTACGAGAAAACACGGGGGTAGGTTTAAGTGACAAATATTTAGGATATAAGAATGCTTTACAAGTTTTAGACCCAACAATGTTACTTCAAAAATCTGATTATGAAAAATTTATAAGTACCAATCCTTTTAAGACTGATAAGAGACATTGCTTTGTGTATTTGTTAGATTATGCAAATGAAAGAAATAAAAAGATAGTCGAAAATATTATTGGAGATGATGTGGAACAGCTTGTTTCAAAAGTAGAACGAAACCCAATAAAGAAATATCTTAATTCTAATGGTACAATAGAAGAGTGGTTGTCTTTGATATTCTATAGTGATATTGTTATTACCGATTCTTTTCATGGATGTGTGTTCTCTATATTATTTCATAAGGATTTTTATGTTATGGGCAATACTATTGGCGGTAATGCTCGAATCTCGTCCTTGCTGGATATGTTGGGATTACAACACAGATATATTGGTAAAGATATGGTCAAATTTGATAAAAAACCAATCAATTGGTCACAGGTAGAAGAAATTTTAGACAAAAAGAGAACTCAATCCATTTCATATTTAAAGGTTAGTCTGAAATGATAAAAGTAGAAAATCCTGTAGATTGTTGTGGTTGCAATGCTTGTGTACAAAAATGTCCTCGACATTGTATATCGATGGTTGAAGACAAAGAAGGTTTTTGGTATCCGCATGTTGATGAAGAAGCTTGTATTCATTGTGGTTTATGCGAAAAAGTTTGTCCTCAGATAAATATCGGGAATAGTAGTAAACCTCTATGGGTTTATGCTCTAAAGCATGGAGACTTAAAGATTCAGTTAAATTCCTCTTCCGGTGGGGCTTTCTCTGTTTTGGCAGAAAAGGTAATTAACAATGGTGGTGTTGTCTTTGGTGCTGCTTTTGATGAAAAAGGGAATGTTGTTCATGAAAAAGTAGATAATATAAAAGACTTGGACAAACTTAGAATGAGTAAATATGTTCAAAGTTATATCGGTGATTCGTTCATAGAAGTCGAAAGGTTTTTGAAAAATGAAAAACTCGTTTTATTTGTCGGTACTCCTTGCCAAATACATGGCTTAAAGCTTTTTCTTAGAAAGAATTATCAGAATCTGTTATGTGTAGATTTTATTTGTCATGGTGTACCAAGTCCAAAAGTTTGGCAACAATATCTAAATGAAACTCTCGCCTAAGGCGAGAAAAATACAGTTTCGTTCTTTTGTAGTCCTTGTTTTTCTAAGCGGAATGTCCTTGTAAAGGACGTTCAGTTTAGAAATAAAAGATTAGGATGGGAAAAATTCAGTTTTGTTCTCCACTACAAACTCGCAGAGCCTACAGGCGATAGCGAGAAAAATTCAGTTTCATCTCCACTATACATAGAACGTGAAATAAATGAGACTTTATTCAAGAATCCTTATTTACGGGGCTTCATTCATGATTTATATCTGAGGCCCAGTTGCTATGAGTGCAGAAATAAGGCGCATAAAAGTTTCAGTGATATAACTATGGGCGACTTTTGGGGAGTAAAAAACACTTATCCAGAGTTATATGATTCTAATGGCGTTTCTTGTTTGATTGTTAATACTAAACATGGTCTCCAATTCTTGTCCGAATTAAAGGTTCCGTTCTCCGAAGTTGATTATCAGAAAGTGTTAAGCTACAATCCTAGTATAGTAAAAGCAGTAAAATGTCCTCCATTTAGAAAATTGTTTTTTAAGTTTATGGGCAAGATTCCTTTTAAAAAATTAGTTTTGATAGGATTGGCTTATAATAAAATATTCCGTACATTCAATTGTCAAAAATAATTATGATCAGAATACTATATGTTAATGGCGGACTGATGAATCGTGGTGGCATAGAGTCATACATGATGAATTATTATCGTCATTTTGACCGCAGTAAGATCCAAATAGATTTTATTGTTCATGATGCCGGTGGGTATGGGTATTATGATGAGGAAATCAAGAAAATGGGAGGACGAATCTTTGTGCTACCAAAGAAAAGTACGCATCCCTTTACTTATGTGCATCGACTAAAGAAAATTATAACGAATGGTGACTATAAGATAATCCATACGCACATGGATGCCATGGGGGCGTGGGTGCTGAAAATAGCGGAAGAATGTGGCGTTCTTGTTCGCATAGCGCATAGTCATAATACTCAACATCTATCGACGAACTCTCTTAAATTGTTCTTCCTGGAGAAAGCAAGAAAGAATATAAACAAGTATGCTACTCATAGAATGGCATGTTCTGACGTCGCTGGCAGATGGTTGTTTGGGGATGAACCTTTTACCGTTGTGCGTAATGCCATTGAAGTGGAGAAGTTTGCTTTCGATGAAGAAGAACGCAAGCGTATCAGAGAGTTGTATGGTGTCAGGGATGATGAATTCCTTATAGGACATGTCGGACGTTTCGATAACCAGAAAAATCATTCTTTCTTAATTGATGTATTTGCAGATGTTGTAAGGGAAAAGCCAAATTGCAAACTTATATTGGTTGGCGAAGGTCATCTTATGCAAAGCATCAAAGAGAAAGTTTCAAGATTGAAACTTGATAAGAATGTGATATTTACTGGTGTCAGGGATGATGCCTATAAATACTATAATGCGTTTGACCTTTTTGTCCTTCCTTCTTTGTTTGAAGGACTTCCTGTTGTATCTATAGAGGCACAAATTAATGGATGCAAAGCTTTTTTCTCAGATACTGTTACAAAAGAAAGTATGCTTTCTCCAAAAGCAAGTTTTATTTCTTTGGATGTTGAGCGATGGGCTAAGGGCATATTGAATTGCATAAATACAGCAGATTCTTCGCATGTACTTGACTTTGACGTGATGGCTTCAGGATATGAGATTCATCATGAAGCTGAAAAACTTCAATCTTTATATATTGATTTATGGAACAAAAACTAAAGAAAGTTCTTTTTATCACAAATATTCCGGCTCCTTATCGAATTGATTTCTATGAAATATTGGGTAAGTATTATGATTTGACAGTATTGTTTGAGGCCAAGCGGGCACCTGGTATTACATTTAATTGGAAGGAGGATGGAATAAAGAATTTCAAGGCAATATTCCTGAAAGAAGGAGAGATAGAAGAAAAGAAAGTCAACTGGGATATTTTCAGATATCTGAATAAAATGGATTATGACCATGTCGTTGTAACCAACTATGCCTATTTTACGGAAATGGCGGCATTGCTTTCAATCAAGTTGCGCCATATTCCATATTATTACGAGTTGGACGGGGCGATGGCCGGTTATGGTGAGAATAGCTTCAAAAGACGTTTTAAATCATTCTTTCTTAAAGGGGCAAAGGCATATTTCAGCCCAAGTTGTGTTTCTGATGAATATGTTAATTATTATGCCGGGAATGCTGCAAAAATCCACCACTATCCATTCTCGTCACTTTCTGATACAGATATACTTCAGCATCCATTATCACTTGATGAAAAATTGTCAATAAGGAAAAGGCTCGGCGTGAAAGAGTCTAAGATGATTCTTGCCGTAGGACAGTTTATCCATCGCAAAGGCTTTGACGTATTGATGGAGGCGGCTAAGGATATGGACAGGAATACCGGCATCTACATCGTGGGAGGCAAGCCGACAGAAGAGTATTTGGAGATGCAGAGAAAATATGATTTGTCTCAAGTGCACTTTGAGGGCTTCAAGACAAAGGATGAGTTGGCGGAATATTTCAAAGCTGCCGACTTGTTCGTGTTGCCTACGAGAGAGGACATCTGGGGGTTGGTAATCAATGAGGCAATGGCATATGGCCTGCCTGTGGTGACGACCAACAAATGCGTGTCTGGCATGGAACTTATATCAGACAAGGATTGCTTGGTGGACATTGACAATCCACAACAACTCAAGAATATCATGGAGACATTGATGGCTGATGATGAGCGCAGAGAACGGTTGGCTGTTGAGAATCTGACGAAGATAAAGGGCTATACCGTGGAGAAGATGGCAGAGGCCCATATAAAAGTATTTGAATCACTATGAAATCAATTTGTTTTTTAGCCCAGTTTCCGCCTCCGATGCATGGTTTGTCGAAGGCGGTGGAGACATTGTATAATTCACGGTTGAAGGAGAAATATCATTTCTCTAAGATTGATATTACCAATAACAAGAGATTCTTGCAGTCGTTGCTGGCATTGATGAGATGTAAGAGCAACGTGGTTTATTTCACTCCATCGCAGACCAGAGGGGGAAATCTCCGCGACTTGGTGTTCTTGAAGTTGATACGGTGGAGAGGAAAGAAATGTATCGTGCATATACATGGCGGATATTACCGGCAGCTGGTGGACCATGACATTCCCGGATGGCAGAGAAGAATGAATTATCACGCCGTGGAGCGGTTGGCTGGCGGCATCGTGCTCGGACATTCGCTGCATGGAATCTTTGAGGGGATGCTGCCGGATGACAAGATCTTTGTCTGTCCGAATTGTGTGGACGATGCTTTTATAGCTCCTTCCGTAGATGACAAGTTGGCGAAGATGAGGGTTGGGGGCGCACTTCATATACTCTATCTGAGCAACTTTATCGAGAGCAAGGGATATAAAGAAATTTTGGAGTTGGCAAGGATGGCTGCTGAGCGAGGAGATGGCGAAAAGTTTGTCTTCCACTTTGCCGGAAAGTTCTTTGATCCTGCTGAGGAAACATATTTCAAGGAGCATACGGAAGGATTGCGGAATGTGGTGTTTCATGGCGTGGTGGGAGGACAGGACAAAGTGGACCTGCTGAACCAATGTCATATTTTCTCGCTCTTGTCCCGTTATCCTAACGAAGGTCAGCCAATATCCATCTTGGAGGCAATGGGAAACGGAATGGCTGTCATCGCCACCGACCATGCCGGCATACCGGAGATTGCTTCGCATGATAACGGTTTCGCTTGCAGTAAGAAGGGAATCTATGTCAATGAGATTTATTCTTATCTCCTAAATTGTTATGACAACCGTGAACAGTTGGCTAAAGTATGCGAACTGAACTATCGTGAAGTGAAAGCTAAGTATACTGAGAAGCAGTATATATACAATATGGACAAGATATTTAGCACTCTATGAATAAGGAACAAACGGATTTGTTGCTACTTCTTAGGGGCGCTTTGTGGCAAGACGGAAAAATTGCATGTTCTGTACAAGATATTAGCTGGGATAAAATATATGCTATTGCCAAAGAGCAATGTGTCATAGGAGTGTTAGCTGGTGGATTTTGTTTCTTAGATGCAGATCAATGCAGTGGTGATGAGAAACTGCGATGGTTAGCCTATGTCGTAAGATTGGAAAGAAAGAACCGCAGTTTGAATGAACTTATAAAAAAACTGTTTCATAAGTTTCAATCAATGCAACTTTCGCCCGTGTTAATGAAAGGCCAGGCTTTTGCCGTCAATTATCCTTATCCTTTACATAGGCAATGTGGTGATATTGACGTGTATTTCAAGGATAGAAAGGATTGTGAGAAAGCCGTCTTTTGGTCTTCGAAAATAGACAAGACCGCAGCTGATTCTTCTGAAAATAAACGTGAGTGTAAGCATTTCACATTCGCTATTGGCGGTAATGTGATAGAGTTACATTATTTCATGTGCCTTTTTGAAAATCCACAATTACAGAAACGGTTGCAACAAATTATTGATGAGGAGTTTGCTAATAGCCAGCCTTTCTTTGCGGAAATTGACGGTGAGAATATAGAAACAGTGCCGCCTACTTTGTCTGTACTCCATCAAATTATACACATCAGTAGGCATTTGTTGGAGGCTGGTATCGGACTAAGGCAAATTTGCGACTTGGCTCTTTATCTGGATAAATACAATGAGCAGATAGATAGAGATAGATTGAATGGTTATTTGGAAGAGTTGCAACTGATGTCCATTGCCCGATGCTTGGGAAGCATCTTGGTGGATTGGCTCGGATTAGAAGAAGGCAAACTTCCTTTCAATACTAACACACAATACACTGATTTCATTTTGCAAGAAATATTTGAAGGTGGAAATTTTGGAAAGAAAAAGGTGAAATACAGAGAAGGAAGCAATGGCTTGTGCCGAAAGATCCTGTCTGTATTCTATTTTTATAAGCGTTGCAAACTATATAACCCACTGATGCCATTAGAGGCTAAGAGCTATTTTTGGAATAAGATTAGTCTAAATTTCAGACTAATGACCAAACACCATTATTGATTTTATTATGAATCCAATACAAGTAAGACTTGCTTCCTTTGATGGTTCTGATTTCAACAAGGGGGCAGGATTTCTAAAGACTACAATATGGTATTTTGTGAACGCCCTTCTCGTGAGAGCTTCGTGGAATCCATTCATGAGTATCAAGATTGCCTTGCTACGTGCTTTTGGGGCAAGGATTGGCAAAGGGCTGGTTATCAAAAACAATGTTATCATCAAGTCGCCTTGGAATTTGGTGGTGGGTGATAACTGTTGGTTGGGCGAGGATTGTTGGATAGACAATCTCGACAAGGTTGCCATCGGCAGCAATGTCTGCATCTCACAGGGGGCATTGCTCTTGACTGGCAATCATGACTATACCATATCTTCCATGCCTTATCGCAATGCGGCTATTCGTATTGAGGATGGCGCATGGATTGGCGCCAAGACAACGGTATGTCCAGGCGTAACTGTTCGTCGTAACGCAATACTTACTGTAGGCAGCGTGGCTACAAAGGATATGGAGGAAAACGCTATATACCAAGGTAATCCTGCGGTGAAGATAAGGGAAAGGAAAATAAAAAAATAAACAGACAAATATGAAAGTTTCGATTATAACATCATGTTACAACCGCGAGAAGACTATACGCGGTTGTATAGAGAGTGTTTTGTCTCAGGACTATCCTGACATTGAGTATATCGTGGTGGATGGTGTTTCAACAGATGGATCCGTTGAGGTCATTAGGGAGGCTATCGCCAGCCATGAGGATAAGGTGAAGTTCATTTCTGAGCCTGACCATGGTATGTATGAGGCTATCAATAAGGGTATACGTATGGCGACAGGAGACGTTATCGCACTTTGCCATTCGGACGACTTTATGTATGCCACAGATACAGTGTCGCACGTTGTAAAAAAAATGGAGGAGACGGATTGCGATTTCCTCTATGCTGACGGCATCTTCGTGAATGAACAGAATATTAATAAGGTGGTGAGGAAATGGATTGGAGGTAAGTATGCTCGTTGGAAGGTTAGATGTGGTTGGCTGCCTCTTCACCCAACATGCTACATCAAGCGCGACGTAATGATGAGATGCGGACTCTATGACGAGAGCTACAAAATAGCTGCGGACACCAATCTATTGGTGAACTATCTCTATAACTGCAATCTCAAGGTGGCTTATCTCCAAAAATTCGTAACAAGAATGCGTATGGGTGGCATGAGCACGGATGCCTCGAAGCGCAAAAAGATGTGGAACGAGGACATCCGTGTATATACCGGTTACGGCTTTAAGCCTGTAATATTGACAAAGTTGATGAAGATGGCATGGAAGGTGCCACAGTTCATCAAGGCGAAGTTTATGTAGCTTTTCAATGCGATAGTCCTGCCTTCCATCCGCCCGTTCCGTAGCATCCCTGCTCTGTCACAATAACAACCTTATTGCCGTCGAGCACCTTGCGCGGACTATGCACCTTTGCGTCATTCGTTGCGCCGTTAATAGCGGTCGGTTCGGTGACAACAAGGTGCATTGTTGTTTCTACCCCACTGTCGTATGTGGTGGCGGTGATGGTTGTTTCGCCTACGCTAAGGAGCGTAACGTAACCACCTGTGACGGTCGCAACGCTCTCGTTTGAGCTCTTCCAATGCAAGCGTTTGTCGGTAGTGGTCTTCGGCATAAATGTCGGGCGCAATCCAATGTGGGCAACATCTAACGATACCGTCATCTCTTCCTCTGCAAAGCTGATCGAACGCGATAGCTCGGGCTGCTTCTGCTCACCCTTGCGATAGAGGAACGGCAGGGGTAGGGTCTTAGATGTGTAGAGATTGAAGCGTGCGTAGCTATTATCCGGAGTGCTGTAGCGCATTGTGCCGTAAGCTTCGTTAGTAGGAGTAAGCGTTGCGCCTTCGTGATCAAGTGCTATATTCCACTCGGTTATGCCCTCGTTCCATGCCAACTTCTGCTTGCCTGTCGCACCAAGCTGACGACCGAATTGGTCGGTGAGGGTCCAGTGCTGCTGGTCGGCAGACTTGTTCAGTTTGAAGCGCAGCACATCTGGGCAGGTAACGTCAGCCGTTGAGGTCACCGACACTACATCGAGATAGTTTGTCTCGTCCATGCCGCCTAAGTCGGCAGCTGCCGATCCGTTGCGGTATATCATCACCTCGTCGCCCGCGCTGAGCGTGCTCTTCTTCGTGAGCTTCTCATACTGCCAGCCGAGCGGCGACTCCAAAGCTATGTCAGCCTCATCGTATTCGATAGTGATGGCATCGAGATACACCGAGCCTTCGCTCTTGCCTCCAGCCACAACGATGCTCATGTCGTTGGTGGTGATGGCTGGTGCGTCTATCTGCTTCGTCACGTCGACATATACGCCGAGGTCTTTCGATACCCACTCGCCGAACCAGTCGGCACTGGCGAAGTCGACCGGTGCCAACGAGTAGAGCGTTGTGCCGCCATCGTTGAGCGACACGCCCACTTGTCCTTTCTTATTGTTTGAGCACATCGAGAACGTGATGCTGCGCACCTTGCAGCCTTGCCATCCTTCGAGATAGAGCACTGCCTCGTGGTTGCGAGGTATCTGGTTGTAGCGGTTGCCCGTTGTTGCACCGAACTTGTTCTCGAAGTCTACTCGCGAGTTGCGTGGCACCGTTCCACATGCTGCTATCGCAAACTCTGCTGTCTGCTTGTTGTATTCAACGATTTTGTACATCACTTCTGCAGCATCCGCTGCAACAGAAATCGTAAGGAACGCTGCTACAGTCATTGCCCTACGCACAATACCAATCAGATTTTTCATATCCTTGTTTTTAGGCTTTTAGGCTGCGTGGTATGGGCAAGATGCCCATACCTCCTACCCTTTTTGCTTTTTGCTTTTACTTTTTCTGCAAAGGTACTGCTTTTTTATGTTTTCTGCTAAAGATCCATTATCTTTATAAAAAGTGTGCCTTCTATGTTTCTCGCGTAGAAACATAGAAGGCACACACTCTTTATTGCATTTACAAGGTTACAGCCACGCTCCGAAGCGTGGCTGCGGCAGTGGTGCCGAGAAGTAGTAGTTCTGGTCGTTGGCGCTGTCGAGGAAGTTCACCCTCTTCATGCCGAAGAACGGAATGCCGTTCGGGAAGATGCGCGCAAAGTCGGTCACACCGCCCGAGAGAGCGGGGCTGCCCTGCTGCAGGTCGAAGCTCCAAGACCTGTCGAAAGCAAGCGGAGCGCCCTTGTCGGGGTCGTCGACCTCGCAGTTGATGTCCATACCAGCGTTCTGCTTGAAATTCTTGAAGAGCGGATTTAACAGGCCTGCTGTGGCGCTCTTTATGTCCGTGTCGAACCAGATGCCGAGCGAAGCGCCCTTTGCCATCTGCTCCACGCCAGTAGCGGTAGAAGCGTAGTAGTAGTTGGGCGTGAGACGGCTGTGCTCTATGTCGGCGCCGTCCTGCTTGGGCTGCTTCAGACCGAAGCGCGAGTCGTAGCAGAGGTTGTTCACGAACACCGGTCGTGCTGCCTTCTCCACCCATACCGAACCGCCCTTCTTATTCTTCGAGCGTCGCCAACCGCAGTCGACGATGGTATTGTTGTAGACAGTCATGTCGGTGAGTGGCACCACCTCGCTGTTGCCGGCGTTGGAGAGCTTAAAGGCGTTGGTGCAGGCGTTGTATATCACGTTGTTGGCTACGTCGAGCTTGCAGCCCGCCTTCACGTTGATAGCCTCGCCGCCGTCGGCAGCGTTGCCCGAATCGGCGAAGATGTTGCCGGTGATTACGCCGTTGCCGCCCGTGAAGTAGGTCTGGTCGTTGTAGTTGTCGTGGAAGAAGCTGTTGGCGATGACAAACCTGCCGTTGACGTTGCAGAAGTGGAATGCCGGCACGCCGCCGTCGATGGTGGTCTTGAAGAGCTTGTTCTGGAACGATGCCGACGACTCGGTAGGCGTGGAGCCGGCGTAGGCTATGTCTACATGGTTGAGCACCACTTCCTCCGAGTTGTAGCCACAGATGATGCCGCCCCAGGCTTCGGGCTTCTTGCGGTCGGAGGTGAAGGTGACGGGCTTCTCGGCTGTACCGAGGCAGTAGAGGTTGCCCAGCACCACCACTTCTACAGGTACCTGCACGTCAGCCTTGCACGTCACCGTCACGCCCGGCTCTATATAGAGCGATGTGCCGACGGGTATCTCTACGCTCTCGCTCAGCGTGGTGTCGTTCGACCACACGAGCGAGCCTACAGGATACTCCGCCACGGCGGTCTTTATGACGTTTGTAGAACCTTGGTTGGCGTTGCCGTTGTTGCCTATATAATCGTACGGATTGATGTTGTCGTTCTCGCAAGACGCTGAGAACATTGCCGTTGCTGCAGCGAGCAGCATACCGGCCATTGTGTTTATCTTCTTCATTGTATGATGTTGTTATGGTGAGGTGTTGTTATGGTGAGGTGTTGAGATGGTGACAAATTAGAGTTTGTAGCGCACGCCGAGCAGGAAAGTTCTGCCGTAACGGTATGTGCCAACGATGGTCTTGTCGCTCTTCTGTCCTTCATACTCGAGGTTGCTCTGGTTAACGGTCTTGAGGTATCGCTCGCGCTTTGCGTCGAGCAGGTTGTTGGCCTTGAAGAAGAGCGAGATGCCGTTGTGGAACTTCTTCTCTGCGCTGAAATCGAGTCCGAACATCGCCTTGTCCCACTGGTCGGCGTCCTTGAACGGCGACACAAGTGCGAGTTTCGTGCCGGTGAACGAGGCTGCAAGCTGTGCGTTCCAACCATGTTCGGTGTCCTTGTAGAGCAGGGAGAGATTGGCTGTGTGCGGCGCCTGGTTCACGAGCGGACGAGTCTGCGTAACGCCCGTCTTATACTCTGCGCTGCCTTCCTTGTACTGGCGCTTCGAAGTGGTAATCTCCGAGTGGGTGTAGGTATAGTTTGCCTTCACACCGAAGTGGCGTATGTACTTTATCACGTCAATCTCGAAGCCCATGTTCTTCGCGTTGCCCAGGTTGGCGGGCATGTAGTAGGCGTCTGTTCCGGCGCCGATTTTGCCGTCCGACGTAACGAACACCTGTTCTATCGGGTTCTTCAGATACTTGTAGAAGACGCCTGCGAGAATCTGCTCTGTGCTCGACGGGAACCACTCCCAGCGCAGGTCGATATTGTCGATGCGGGCGCGTTTCAGCTCAGGGTTTCCCTTCTCCTGATACTCCTCGCCCTGTATCTGGTAGGGTACAATCTCGTAGAATCCAGGTCTGTTGATAGAACGGTAGTAAGAGAGGCGCACGTTCATCTTCTTTGTCGGTGTCCACTTCACTGAAGCCGACGGCAGATAGTCCCAGTAGCTCTGCTCGCCCACCTGCCCCATGTTGCGGAAGTGCTGCAGCATGGTGTATATCTGGTTGGTATGTTCGGCGCGTAAGCCTACGTTCAGCTCTCCGAGAGCGCTGCTCAGCGTAGCCATAGCGTAGACTCCGCCGATGTGCTCCTTCGAGTCATAGTTGAGCTGAGACGCCTGCGAGTAAGGCGTCTTGCATACCCAATCGACGTTGGCGAACTGCTCGTATCCGTTGCCGTCGAGCTGCTGCGATATGTCAGCCGGGTTGAAGACGTACGAGTAGTAGCGGTTGCTGCGCTCCTTGCGGCGATACTGCGCGCCAACCTTCCACAAAGCGTCCAGCTTGTCGCCGAAGCGTGTGTCGTAAGCGAGGTTGATGTAGCCCGCCCAGTCGGTATCCTTGTTGTGCTGAAAGCGGCGTTCCGCACTCTTAGGCAGCGTCTTCAGGATGTTCTTCTCCTGGCTCCATATATCGCCCGACACGGCGTCGCCCTCAGCGCTGGCGCTACGACCAACGGTGTTGGTAAGCGTCACGTATGTGCGGTCGGGGTCTTCGGCTCTTGCCTGCGAGAACACGCCCGACCAGTCGACCGTGAAGCGGTCGGTCAGATGGTGCGTGCCCTTGAGGTTGGTGGCGAAGATGCTCTGCGTAGAAGAAATGGAGCGCAGCTCGTCGTCCTGCGTGTACGAGTCGGCACTGATATACTCGGTGTTCACGCTGTTGTTGTAGCGCACGCCCTTCGAGTTGGTACGTACGTACATGTTGTACCATTCGAGTTTATGGTTCGAGAGCGAGAGGTCGAGCTTTGCGTGCAGCCCCGCCGTGAAGTCGTGTACGCTGTAGTAGCGGTGGTTAAGCGTAGAGATATACATAGTCTGTTCGCCCGACGCCATCTTCACCGAGTTGTATGTACGCTCCGTGCCACGGAAGATGTTCTGCACACTTCCGGCAAGCATCACGCCGATACGATCGTTCCAGAAACGATTGCCAACGCTGAGACCGCCGATGAAGTTGGGCGCCGGCGTAGCATGGCTCTTCAGCTGCACCGGTCCGTTCCTGAAGTCGGAAGCCGAAGCCTTATAGTCTGAGCCGAACGCCTCGTAGGGCGAACGGTGAGTATAGTCGGAGCGGTTAGTCGTGAGATAGTCTCTTGCGCCGCTCCAGAAGTAGTCGCTCATGCCTACTGCGGCATTAGCCTGCAACTGGAAGTGTGTGGGCGCATCCTTCATCACCATGTCGACCACTCCACCTGCGGCGTCGCCCTCCATGTCGGCAGTAAGCGACTTCGAAACCACGAGGCGGTCCATCAGGTCGGATGGGAAGATGTTGAGCGGAACGTAGCGGTTCTTGTCGTCGGGGCTCGGTATCTTCACACCGTTCACGAGCGTATAGTTGTAGCGCTTGTCCATGCCTCGGAGTATGGCGTACGAAGCTTCGCCCGAAGCGTCGCGCTCCATGGTCACGCCCGACACGCGCTGAAGCACGCTCGCCACATTCACGTCGGGCGAGAGCTGTATGCTCTGCTGGCTCATCACGTTGAGCACGCTCGCCGCATTCTTCACCGTCTCGACGGCGCTGCGGTCGGAGCGATACTCGCGACGTCCGGTTACAACTACCTCGCCCAACTGCTGCAAGTCTTCGTCCAAGGCGATAATGAGTTGTCCGTCCTTGCCTTTCTCCGAGCCTTTGTCATAGTCTTTCGCCACGTCGACCACCATCTCTCTTGTCTTGTACGCCATGTACGAGACAACAAGCGTGTAGCGACCGCGGTCTGGCAGCTCGCGCAGCGTGAAGGTGCCGTCGAGACCGGTTGTGGTGCTGACGCTTGGCAGCTCCTTCACTCTGATAACGGTGCCGATAAGCGGCTCGCCGGTCTTGTGGTCCTTGACGATGCCGTCGAGCGTGTGCGCTGTTATGGCAGAGATAGCAGCCGTAAGGAGTGCCGCTGTGAATAAGAATCTCTTCATGCTATTTCGACTTTGTTATCGTGTGAATAATCTTTCCATCCTTGTCTATCATCGACATCTTCAGCTGCTTCTTGTCTACGGTGAACACAGAGAAGCCGTCGGCAGAGCTGCAGAACACCATGCCGTCGGTAGGCTTCACGGGACGCGCCAACGACGACGACGAGTTGACTACGTAGTCGATATTGTCACCCTTCTTCTGTATGTGCTGGAAGTTGTGGATGTGTCCGCAGGCGTATATAGCCACGTTGTTATATTTGTGAAGCACGGGCAGCAGACGCTTCTGCATGTCGAGACGCTCGCTCTCCTTCTTGTTGGTGTCGGCATATATCGGGTGATGGCCCATCACAACCACCCAGTCTTCCTTGGCGTTGCGCAGCGTCTCGTCGAGCCACGCCAGCTGCGCCTCAGCGTCCTGCTTGCAGGCATCGGGATAGACGCTCGAATTCTTACGGTAAGAGTCGATGAGCGGTGTTGTATCGAGCATCACAATGCGCACGGAAGTGTTGGCGTGCTTGAACACCTTAGTATAATACCTGGCAGGCATCATCCATCGGCGGCTCACCTTTCCGTAGTCCATGAAAGCCTGCGTATTGCCGCGATACTCGTGGTTGCCGCAAACTGGGAACCAGTCGAGCATAAGGTCGGGATGCGAGTAAACCAGCTCATAGTTGGTCATCCAAAGCGGGTCCTGTAGCGACGCAACACCATTGAAATGATGAATGTCGCCCGCAGCAAACACACACTCAGGGTCAACCACTCCTGCCATTTCGCCCATCAGTTCGGCTATCGGCTTCTGGTCGTAATAGCCGTTGCGTCCCATGTCGTTGGTCATATAGAGCGTAACGTCGCCCTTGAGTTGCTGCCACTGGGCACGCACGTCGTCAGCAACCGGTTGCGCTACGGCAGCCGTTGCCACCTTCGCCTTGCAGCACGCCGGCACGCCGTCTGTGCCTTGAGCCTGCATACCCATACTACCCAACAACATCATCGCAGCCAATGACCACACAGCCATTCTTCTGCCGCAGCTTTCTCTCACTACTTTCTTTTTCATTCTTTTGCTTATTTAGTTAACTATGTGTAAAATTTCGGGTGCAAAAGTAAAAGTATAGTGTGTCAAAGAAGTTACAAAAATTTTATAATCAGAAGTCTTCCTGCGACGACTCTTCTTTTTCCCATCCTGCGCTGCAGTCCGCCACCCAAAAAGCAGATGCCCGATACAATCCGCGTGTTCAAGCGCTGGCTATACACTTAAATTATCTTAATGCTTCACAAAAAAATACTACAAATACTTGTTTGTATGTGTCAAAAAGTGTAGCTTTGCAGCAGTTTTATGTGTCTAAAAGTGTAATTTTTCTGAGCTTTTATGTGTCTAAAAGTGTAAACTATGAAAAGAAAGATATACAACAAGCTCGTAGAGTGGAAGAATCAAAAGCAGCACAAACCATTAATACTCAACGGTGTAAGACAATGCGGCAAGACTTTCATCCTTAAAGAATTCGGCAAAAAAGAATTCGCAAGCCTTGCCTACGTCAGTTGCGACAGAAACGAAAGCCTACAAGCCATATATGCGGGCGATTTCAATGTGTTTAGAATTATACAAGGATTAAGTGCTTTGACAGGAGTGGACATCATCCCTGGCAAGACACTTATATTCTTAGATGAAGTGCAAGCCTTTCCACAGGCATTAGAGGCATTGAAGTATTTTTGCGAAGACGCTCCCGAATATCATATTGTTGTGGCAGGATCTTTGTTAGGTGTAGCCTTACACGCAGGGGTATCCTTCCCCGTAGGAAAAGTACAGACACTACGCCTTTTCCCTATGGACTTTGAAGAGTTTCTTATGGCATTGGGGGAAGACCAACTGCTAAAGCTCATGCATAACCACGACTACGAACTGATGAATGCCTTCCACGAAAAACTAAAAGACTATCTGCGCCAATACTACTATGTAGGAGGAATGCCTGAGGTCGTAAAGCATTACGTAGAAAACAAATTGCTCAATCAGGTGCGAACCATTCAAAACGAAATTCTATCCAACTATGCAGGCGATTTCTCCAAACACGCACCCACACAAGAGGTATCACGCATCGACATGGTGTGGCAATCGATACTTGGACAATTGTCTAAAGAGAACAAGAAATTCGTGTATGGAGTATTGAAAAAAGGCGGTAGGGCGAAAGAATTCGAGTTAGCCATACAATGGCTGATAGACGCAGGTCTGATATATAAAACTACAAAGGTGACAAAACCCGAATTGCCATTGAAGTTCTACGAAGACATATCTGCTTTCAAACTCTATTTATGCGACTGTGGATTGATGGGCGCTATGGCAAACACCGATGCTAAGAATGTGTTAATTAGCGATGCCGTATTTACTGAATACAAAGGGGCATTTACCGAACAGTATGTCCTTCAGCAACTACTCGCATCTAACATAAACAACATTTATTATTATAGTTCGGACACCTCACGCATGGAGATGGATTTCATTATTCAGCAGAAAGGTGCACTGGTACCAATAGAAGTGAAAGGAGGAACAAGCATAAAGGCAACATCACTACACAATTATCTAAAACAACATCAAGACATACCTGCCGTACGCTTCTCAATGCTCCCTTATCGCAAACAGGAAAATATAACCAACATGCCCCTATACGGTGTGTTTCTCAGTTTGGAATAAATATGCCAGTACAAAGTGAAAGAACTGTAACTGGTTAACAAACAAGAAAGGAACAAACAATGAAAGGTTACGCAAAACCGATACGCTCTATGATGCCGAAGGTTTCTTCTGGTCTGCCAAGTAAGCAGATACAAGATACTGTACAATGATTGCTCCACAAAAATACTTGTGGAATTCAATGGACAACAGAAGTAAACTTCGTTGCTTACGCTTCTTGTTTTAGAAATGCGACATAGCCGAGTCTGAATTGGTGATGTTGCTTGAACCTGTAAAAGAATAAAAGTTATGGCAGAAAATAACAACATACCACAGTTCGTGAATAGCGATTCATTCATGGTAGACAAGAACTATGTGAAGTGGTTGTCTGACTTGAAGAAACGCTTCCATATGGCACAGCTCAAAGCTGCAGTCAAAGTGAATACGGAAATGCTCAAATTCTACTGGGGGTTGGGCGAGGACATTTGTGAGAAGCAGAAGCAATATAAGTGGGGCGCAAACTTTATGAAAAGGTTGAGCCTTGATTTGCGTGCGGAATTTCCAAAAGCTGAAGGATTTTCTGTTGTCAACTTGTACTATATCAAACGTTGGTTTGTTTTTTATTCTTCGCATACAAACTTTTTTTACCAAGCTGGTAAAAAATTACAAGATGTGGAAAATTCAACAACACCAATGCCTAATATCTTGCTTCGTGTGCCTTGGAGACACCAGACTGTAATAGTATCCAAATGTGAAAACATAGAAACAGCTTTGTTTTATCTCAAAAAGGTGCTTGCTGATAACATGAGCCGTACCGAGTTAGTACATGCTATTGAAACCAAACTGTACGAGCACACAGGCAAGGCTTTGAATAACTTTGATGTTACACTGCCTCAACCTCAAAACGCATTGGCAACAGAGATTATAAAAGACCCTTATAAGTTGGATTTCTTCTCGTTGCCAAGCAAGTTCAACGAAATGGACTTGGAGAATAAGTTAGCAACCAATATTACTCGCTTCCTCTTGGAACTGGGTAAAGGCTTTGCGTATGTCGGTCGGCAGATGGAACTTGACACGCCAAGTGGCAAGTCTTACTTCCCCGACATGGTTTTCTATCATACTCGTCTGAAATGTTATGTGGTGATCGAACTGAAAGTGGTTGACTTTATGCCAGAATTCATTGGCAAACTGAACTTCTATGTTTCGGCAGCAGACGAATTGCTTAGAGGCGAAGGAGATAATCCGAGCATCGGTATTCTTCTTTGCAAGGACAAAGACTCTTCTGTTGTCGAATGGTCTCTGCGTGGCATCACGACTCCGTTAGGTGTGGCAAGTTACCAGTTGCAGGAGGTTTATGAACGCACATTGCTTGAAATAAAGCAGGAAGCCTCAGAAGAGAACGCTTCTCACACACAACCTTGCTGCGGAGTACCTTCTAAGTAAGAAGGCGAGCATCCGCGTCGGTCGATACGAGCATCCGCGTCGGTCGATACGGACG
>ULZG01019787.1_pt1 | contig 42792 bp, 32 predicted proteins | sample 1962881 | NCBI WGS metagenome assembly ULZG01 (sample SAMEA4835883, study PRJEB28245) | human gut metagenome | biome: gut microbiome; material: fecal sample | place: Denmark | collected 2008 | reverse complement strand
CTAGTACGAGAGGACCGTGATGGACAGACCTCCGGTTTGCCAGTTGTGCCGCCAGGCGCACCGCTGGGTATCCGAGTCTGGTTAGGATAAGCGCTGAAAGCATCTAAGTGCGAAGCCATCCGCAAGATGAGAACTCCATTGAGGGTCGTTGTAGACGACGACGTAGATAGGCTGCAGGTGTAAAGACGGTGACGTCAAAGCCGAGCAGTACTAATTGCCCGAGACTTTCTTCTTAGTAGTCGTGCTTTCAGTTGTTGTACAACTTAACAATAGTTTTGCTAATCAACGTGTCTATCTTATACGCTTGACGAATTAATAATTAATAATTAATAATTAAAAATTACTAATTGTCGCAGCGAACGAATATTAGGCGGTTATTGCGGCGGTGTCCCACCTCTTCCCATTCCGAACAGAGAAGTTAAGCCCGCCTGCGCCGATGGTACTGCAATGCAATGCGGGAGAGTAGGTGGCTGCCTTCTTTAGTTTAGGTCTTCAGAGTCAAACGACTTTGGAGACCTTTTTTCGTTTAGGAGGGTATGGCATCCTGCCATACCCACGCCGCCTCCTATGGTTAGTGATAGCGTGGGTATAGCAGATACTATACCCTCCTATGGTTCGTGTTTGCATGGGTATAGCAAGATGCTATACCCTCCTATGGTTCGTGGTAGCGTGGGTATAGCAAGATGCTATACCCTCCTAAGGTTTGTGTTTGCGTGTAAAGTCAAAACTCAATTAACGCGAGCTGCGCTCGGCTTTGCCGCTTGCCAGAGCAAGAAAGCCCAACATCACATAGCCCAGGATAGCGCCCTAGGTATTGAGTGTATATATTGAGTACGCAAGATCTAATTTTGTTGTATATCTATACAATATTTTATTCATTAGTTTATTCTTTATTGTAATTATATACGCTTTTATAGTGCAAAATGTTGTATATATGCAGAAAACACAGTAACTTTGTATGTGATAATAGTGAATGGAATGTATAAATATACGTAATGTTTCAGGATGAATACAATGGAGAATCACAAGGAAGGAAGAAAAAGTGGACAAGTAACCGCTAAACACGCAGCAACTGCGCATTTGAAGAAGCGTCCGTCGGCGTTGCTGTCATTCACACCGATTGCGTTGCTCGTGATAATGCTCGTTGCGACGATACGAGCGTTCGGCAGCGACTCACTGGCAGGAGCGTCGCAGGTGACATTGATAGCCGTATCGGCGTTCTGCGTTCTCATCGGCATGGGCTATCTGAATGTGCCGTGGTCAAGTTTTGAGAAAGCTATCACGAAGAACGTGTCGAGCGTGTCGAGTGCGCTGATAATACTGCTGCTCATCGGAGCTTTGGGCGGCGCATGGATGGTGAGCGGTGTGGTGCCCACCTTAATATATTATGGTATGCACATCATCCATCCGTCGGTGTTCCTGGCGTCCACCTGTCTTATCTGCGCCCTTGTCAGCCTGATGACCGGTTCGTCGTGGACCACCATCGCCACCATCGGCATTGCGCTCATGGGAATTGGCAGAGCGCAAGGCTTCGCCGACGGTTGGGTGGCAGGAGCGATAATCTCCGGCGCTTATTTCGGCGACAAAATCTCGCCACTCTCCGAGACAACCACCCTCGCCTCGGGCAGTCTGGGCGTGCAGCTATTCAGTCATATACGCTACATGCTGCTCACCACCGTGCCCTCGATAACCCTCGCGCTGATAATCTTCGCCGTGGCAGGACTCACTATCGACACCACGGAGACGCAGGAAGTAGCCTCGTTCATGGCTGCCCTCGACGGACGCTTCAACATAACGCCGTGGCTGCTCATAGTGCCCGTAGCCACCGGCGTGCTCATCGCGCGCAAGACCCCGCCAATCGTCACTATCTTCTTATCGACACTTCTCGCTGTGGCTTGCGGACTCATCTTCCAGCGCGAGGCGTTGGCAGAAATCGACCCGTCGATGTTCAAGGCGGCGATGATGAGCGTATACGGCGAGACGACGCTGAGCACATCGAACCAGATGCTCACCGAGCTCGTGTCTACGCGCGGCATGGCAGGCATGACCGACACCATCTGGCTCATCATCTGCGCCATGTGTTTCGGCGGAACGATGGCAGCAAGCGGAATGGTGGGCGGCATCACCCGACTGTTCATCCACATGGTGAAGGGCCGCACGTCGCTCGTGGCATCTACAGCCACCACCGGCGTGATGCTCAACGTAGCCATCGCCGACCAGTATCTGTGCATCCTGCTCACCGGCAACATGTTTCGCGACGTTTATGACCGCGAGAACTACGAGCGCCGCCTGCTGAGCCGCACGACAGAGGACGCCGTGACCGTGACCTCAGTGCTTGTGCCGTGGAACACCTGCGGCATGACGCAGAGCACCGTGCTCGGCGTGGCGACGACCACCTACCTGCCCTATTGCTTCTTCAATATCATCTCGCCGATAATGAGCGTCGTTGTGGCGGCAATCGGCTACAAAATATTCCGCAAAGGCGAAGTGCAAACAGAATTACCGCAGTGTGGTAACACCGTTACCGCAGCGTGGTAATACCCGTTTCAAGCACATATACTATCAGACTAAGCCAAGCAAACATCGGCTCATACTATTGTTTTTGTGAAAAGTGAACTATTGTGAACTTGTATTTTATTGTTTTATATTTGTTAAGCTTTAACACCGCAAATAATATGAGTGCTTATGATAAGAAACCTGTCTTTCTAATTGCTTTGGCTCTTCTCGTAGCATGCACATCGTGCGGACACGACGACCCCGACGTGCCACCTACGCCCACCGAGCCAGACAAGCCCACCGAGCCAGACAAACCCGCGGCACAGATACCTATAAATATCAGCGCCACGATAACCCGCGCCACGGAGGAGGCGTTCGAGAATGGCGACCGTATAGGGCTGTTCGTTGTCAACCGCAATGCAGACGGCAGCGCGGCGACGCTGAAACCCTTGGGCAATCACCTCGACAACATGCCGTACACCTATACCACGACATGGAACTCTGAAAAGACAGTATACTGGAAGGACGCTCAGACGCATGCCGACTTCTATATGTATTATCCCTACACGCAGACGGTGGCAAGCGTGAGTGCCATGCCGTTCGGCGTCAGTGCCGACCAGAGCAGTCTGGGCGCATACAAGTCGTCCGATCTTATTGTAGGCTCCACGCTCGACGCCGCTCCATCGGCATCGCCGGTGAACATCGCGGCACGTTACCTGATGAGTCAGGTGGAGATAGTGCTCAAGGCAGGTGCCGGATATAGCGAAAGCTCACTCGCAGAGGCGAATGTATCGGTGAAGATGAATAATCTCGCCACCTCCGCCACCGTCGACCTCGCCACCTTCACGGTAAGCGTCGTCGGCAGCGTGCGCAGCCTCATGTCCTATAAGGATGGCGCCGTCTACCGCGCCTTCGTCGTGCCGCAGACCGTCATGGGCAACAACCTCATAACCAAATGTTGCCTGGCGACAGTTTCGTTACGGGCTGCTTCATCGCCGAGCAACCGCTGTATCTGCCGTTCCTTGAGCGTGACGGCGAGCGCACGCCGCCGTTCGTAGCGGGTCGCAACGGCGGACTTTCGATAGTTAGGGTTGTTAAAGAATCGTGCTGATGAACGACAAGGAGAAACGACTCACATCAGAATTCGTGGCAGGCTTTGGCGGTGAGTGCGGCTTGCAGCTCGACCATCCCAACATCTGCCGCACCATAAGCATGGAGCCGGTAGAAGAACTTGGCGAGTGCATCGTCATGGAATATGTAGACCGCGACCATCGACCCTCCGACATCGCCCAGATAAGGCGCCTGCTGGCAGGCAAGAGCAAGTCGTTCGCTGTTGTGAACGCCGTGCTCGTTGCGCTGATTGCGCTGCTGCTTGTTGTTATCGGTGTGATGACCAACGCACGCCAAGACACACGCACTGAAACTGTTGCCGCCGATTCGGTTGCAGCAGATGGCGTAAATAGAGTGGTGGACAGCAATCTTTGGTGATCATTGGTGATTATTGCGTTTGAAAGCGCAATAATCCTTCTTTCTTCAATAATATTCTGCCCGTAACTGCGTTATTAGTTATATGCAATGGACCGACCAAATACGTAGAGTGAAGATATTTCTTGTGCTCGCTGCGGTGATTATCGCCGTGGCATCACTTGTCGTGTCGCATATCCTCATACGCGACCTCGCCAAGGAGGAACACAACAAGATGGCGGTTTGGGCAGAGGCGATGCGTACGCTGAACAATGCTGACGAGAACACCGACATCAATTTGGTGTTGAAGGTGATAAACGGGAATAATACAATCCCTGTGATTGTACTCGATTCTAATGGTGATGTGCAAGCATACCGTAATATTGACTTGAAGACATGTAAGACAGAAGCCGACTCTGTGCAGCGTGTGGAGGAGCTTGGTAAGGAAATGTTACTTGAGCGCCAGGTGATACGTATCGCGCTTAACGAAGATGCCGACAGCATATCGCGCTCCGACGATTATATAAATGTCTGCTACGCCGACTCGGTAATGTTGCGTCGCCTTGCCTCTTATCCTTATATACAGTTGGGCGTGGTGATGATATTCGTTGTCATAGCCATCTTCGCCCTGCTCACGTCGAAACGCGCCGAGCAGAACAAGGTGTGGGTAGGACTCTCGAAGGAGACTGCACACCAGCTCGGTACGCCGATATCGAGCCTCATGGCGTGGACCGAGATACTGAAGGAGACCCACCCCGACGACCCGCTCATACCCGAGATGGACAAGGACGTGAAGCGCCTGCAGCTTATCGCCGACCGCTTCTCGAAGATAGGCTCGCTGCCCGAACCTGTGGAGACAAATCTGAAGGAGATAATGCAGCACGTGGTCGACTATATGGACCGTCGCACGTCGCGCAAGGTGCAGATGGTATGCCGCTTCCCCGAGGAAGACGTCATAGTGCGCATCAACGCCTCGCTCTTCGAGTGGGTGATAGAAAACCTCTGCAAGAACGCCGTCGACGCCATGGAAGGCGCCGGCACCATTACGCTCACCATACTGAAGGAAGGCGCACGCGCCGTAGTCGAGGTGGCAGACACCGGCAAAGGCATACGCAAGAAGGACATCGGCAACGTGTTCAAACCCGGATTCACCACGAAAAAACGCGGTTGGGGATTGGGCCTGTCGCTCGCCAAACGCATTGTAGAAGAGTATCATCACGGCAGAATCTACGTGAAAAAGTCGGAATTGGGCGTTGGAACTACCTTTAGAATAGAACTTTTCTGATAATCAGTTGTGTAATTCGCGGAATATTCGTAACTTTGCACACCAAATGTGTAATTTAGAATCGCTTAAGATAGATTTAAAGGAGTTGAACGAGGGTCTCACGACGCTCAATTTCAACCTGGGCGACGCTTATTTCGAGTCGTTAGACGAGGACGAAATCAAGCGTGGCTCGGTCAGTGTGTCGTTAAACGTGCGCCGCACGGAGAACTATTTTGAGCTCGACTTCCACACCGAAGGCTCGGTCGTTATTCCGTGCGACCTCTGCCTCGACGATATGGATCAGGACGTTGAAAGCGACGACCGCCTTATCGTCAAGTTTGGAGAAGAATATTCCGAAGACGATGACCTCATCACCGTCGACGAGCGCGAAGGCGTACTCGACGTGGCATGGTTCATCTACGAATTTATAGCACTCAACATTCCTGCTAAGCACGTGCATACACCTGGAAAATGTAACGCGGCGATGATAAAGGTTCTCGAAGAACACTCAGCTACCCGAAGTAGTGGCGAGAATGAAGAGGCAGCGGTAGATCCGCGCTGGAATGGATTAGAAAAATTAAAAACAATAATTAAAGATTAAAGAAAAATGGCACATCCTAAAAGAAGACAGTCAAAGACACGTACACTTAAGAGAAGAACTCATGATAAGGCAGTAGCTCCTACATTGGCAGTATGCCCGAACTGTGGCGCTTACTATGTATACCACACAGTTTGCCCTACTTGCGGTTACTATCGTGGTAAGGTGGCTATCGTAAAGGAAGTTGCTGAATAATTACAATGGGTAAGATACACGCAGTAATCACAGGCGTTGGTGGCTATGTGCCCGACTATGTCCTCAACAACGAGGAGCTGTCGCGCATGGTAGACACCAGCGACGAGTGGATTATGACCCGTGTCGGTATCAAGGAACGCCACATCCTCACAGAGGAAGGTCTCGGCACAAGCTACATGGCGCGCAAGGCAGCCAAGCAGCTTCTGAAGAAGACTGGCGTAGATCCCGATACAATCGATGCGCTCATTGTCACAACAACAACCCCCGACTACAAGTTCCCTTCAACAGCTTCTATCGTCCTTGGCAAACTCGGACTGAAGAACGCTTTCGCCTTCGACCTTGAGGCAGCATGCTGCGGATTCCTTTATTCGCTCGACGTTGCCGCTACCATGATTGAGAGCGGACGCTACAAGAAGATTATCGTTATCGGAGCCGACAAGATGTCGTCGCTCGTCGACTATACCGACCGCGCTACATGCGTGCTGTTCGGCGATGGTGCAGGCGCAGTGCTCGTAGAGGCAACCGAGGAGGAGAACGTAGGCGTGCAGAACTCATTCCTGCGCACCGACGGCATCGGACTTCCGTTCCTTCACATGAAGGCGGGCGGTTCGGTTTGTCCGCCGTCTCACTTCACAGTGGACCATCGTCTGCACTACCTCTATCAGGAGGGACGCACCGTGTTCCGCTATGCAGTTACCGATATGGGTAACGACGTCGAGGAAGTGCTCAAGCGCAACGAGATGACTACAGAAGATGTCAACTGGGTTATCCCTCACGAGGCGAACCTCCGCATCATCGAGGCTGTTGCTAAGCGCATCAATCTTCCGCTCGAGAAGGTAGTTGTGAACATACAGCGTTACGGCAATACAAGTGCTGCCACAATTCCTTTGGCTTTGTGGGATCACGAGCGTCACTTGAAGAAGGGCGACAACGTTATCTTCACCGCTTTCGGTGCAGGTTTCGTTCACGGTGCTTCTTACTATAAGTGGGGTTACGACGGCGCAACAGTTGCCGGTGCACAGTAAATAAATACTTTATTTATAACAAAAGAGCATATATGGCTTGTGAGTATTCACGGCATATATGCTCTTTTTGTGTTTTGGGCTTAAAATAAAGAGATCTAATGTTCGTCAATATCAGTACTTTTTATTACTTTTGTGTTCTGTAAAAGAAAGAAACAAACGGATCTTTAGAGGTCGAAACTTTCGCGATGAGTTAATTCTCATTGATGGTACATTTTGGATTTGAGCTTTTGCTCTTGTTCTCCCAACTCGAATACCGCCAATTTTCGCATACCGGGAACAAGTAGATGGAAGGTTCACGCTCTATGGCGTGAGCCGTTCTGTGCTTGTGCGTATGCGAGGTCACTTGGCGGTAACCTGAGTTTGGACAAGCCACGAACGGTTCCGCCTTTTTTGTATTCCTTTGTAATAACCAACCCTGACAACTAACATTTTCTGACTATACGATGAACATAACATTGTACAATCGCGACGAACTATTTGTCGTTCACCTTGAGTCTGTTGCCTATTTTAAGGCAGAGGATCATTTCTCGCGTGTTTTCTACATTAATGGTACCGATGTATTGCTGCCATTTGGACTCGCTGATATTTGTGAATACGTATGTAAGTGTGACGATCCAAGTGTGGCTTTCATGCGTGTAGGTAGGAGCTTGTTTCTTAATTTGCATAACGTCAGTCATGTCAATCTGCTAAAGGAGAAGCTGACATTTGTCGACAATTACGGCAAGTCGGTAAGTCTTACTGTGTCCAAGCGTTTGCTTCGTAATGTTGTTGCGCATCTTAAAGGGGAGGATGCGGAGTGTGAGTAGGTTTTGCAGTATGTTTCTGTATTTCACGATGCAACTGATACGTTTGGCGAATTATGCGTTTTGGCTCAAAATACTTTTGTTTTATTTTTTTAATTTTGTGAAGAGTTAAAGTTATGTCTTTATAGTATAACATAAAAACGAATTTAAATATTAACAAATTAAACAACTGAAACAATGGAAAAGATTAAGTACATGTTTATGGCAGTGCTTGTGGCACTTGTGAGTATGACCGTTACGTCTTGTAGTAATGATGACGATGATGAGAATGTCAGCAATCAGAAAAATCCTGCTTCTATGATTGTAGGAACTTATGCTGGTACACTTCGGCAGCCTGGTGATAATACTGATGGTTCTCCATGCTATGTGGCTTTTGAAAGACTTTCAAATACAACCGTGATGCTAACAAGATTTATTTGTGAAAAATATGGTATTGATATTAAAAATGTCAATTTTACGATTTCTGAGTCAAATGGTATTTATAAGCTTAATCCAGAATCGAATTTAGTAGTTGATGGTATGTACATTAATGGAGTACTAACCATGACATTCCAAACTGAAGGTGATGATACCTGGATTTTTAATGGTAAAAAGGAAAAGTAGCATTTATTTACAAGAGAGTTAGTTTGCTTCTAATAAAAGAGCATATATGGCTTGTGGGTATTCACAGCATATATGCTCTTTTGGGGTTTAAAATACTTTCTTATCCCGAACTCAGGATAGTTGGTTATTTTATCTGACGAATAAGACAGCCTGGCGTGAAGTCGCTTCCACTGACTTTTTTGAAGGTTGTGCACCCCAGAGTAGAACCTTGTGCCATTTCTTCCTCTGCCATGTATCGGTTGTCCCATATGAGATTTTTCACAGGCTTTACCTCACCGACTTTCTTGTAGGCTATCTTGCCTTCGGAAGTCTTGACACGTTCAAGCACTTCAAAAAGAGATTTTTCGGTGATACCTTCTTTCATGCCTACCTTTGCCTCCATTGTCTCTACGTCAAGCGGTGATTTTACTTGGAATACAGGAAAGTTTTTCTGTAAATTTGCAATATTCTCGTCAAGAGCGCGTTGACAAGCCTTTCTTACCATCAGTTCAGGTTGGTCTTCACGAATACCGAGGAATGAAGTGGTGCTGCCACTGCTTTCCTGATACCCTATATACTTTAATTTGAATTTGTCGCGCATACTTTCGAAAGCCTCACGGTTGTTCCATGCGAGATTGTAGACATTGGCTTGCGCCTCTTCATCCCATACCAGTTGGTATAAGTATGTTCTAATGCGTACCTTAAAGCCTTTGAACGAAGCTGCGATATTTCCGTAGTCCTGTCCGATTTTATTCCAAGCACTGTTTCCGGTCCTTGCGGCAGCTACAGCACCTGCTACTTGTATCAATGCACCAAGTACAGCAGAACCCTTTGATTTGTCAATATAAGATATGTCATTGACGAGTACAAAAGTATTACCAATTAGATCTTCTCCTGCATCAGCCAGCACTGCATCAGAACCGCGTGCACTTATAGCAGCCTTGGCACGCTGCATCTCTGTGGCACCATACAGGCCACGCTGCTGTACGATGTCCATATCCATATCACCAGTGTATGGATTGTAGTCAAACCATTTGCCCACAAGGCGGCTGGCTATTTTGTTCCGATTGAGAAACGAAGTGATGTCATCCACTTCATTATCTTTTCCACTCTTTAACTTTTTGCTATCTGTATAAACGGCTCTTACAGAAAGATTGTGGTCGTTGTATGCGTCAGGAGTAGGAATTTGGTGAAAACAATCGTTTATCTCTTCGTAAAATTCTCTTTCTTTATGATTTACCAAAAGAGAGTAGAGAGAACTTCGACGATAAGTCTCGTCTATATCTTTACTATTACGTTGTGCAAACAACGATATCGGCATTATTACAGCGATAATGCTTAAAATAAGTTTCTTAATCATATTAGATGAACTCTTAATAGTTGAACATGTTAGAAGTCCCATAAATCATTGTCAAGAGTGCTCTTGATGTCCTTTCTTGTAAACTTGAACAATAGAGAATGTGCTCTTTTTGCAATGACTCTCGCTTCTGTAGCATTCAGTTTTCTAAAACCATTTTCTTTCAGATAGTCCATAAGAAGATCGGCTTCGACAACATTACTTGTCACAGCAGGGAACACTTCCTCATCACCAATCATATATCCGAACCTGTCGCTCTTGTCCGTAAAGAACTGTCCGACTTCTACTGATTGATTTTTAAGACCTCCTATCCATGTGTATGGAGTTGGCTCATAGGACAAATTACCAGATGTTGAGATTTTGACTTTTGTGTAGCATGATGCTCCTTTGTCTTTCTTGAAGACATGCAGCTTACCTGCATTGTCAATATGAGCAGTCAGCGTGTCACATTTGACAGGAATGACGGCTTCATTCTTGCTATTTAGAATTCCCCATTTGTCATATGTGGCAGTTGAGTCTTCCACAAGAAAGAACCCTTTGCCAATATTCCTTACATAGTTATATTTGGCGGGAACAATGACGTTTCCTTTTACATCACAGATACCTTGCTTTCCTTTTTCTTGATCGACTTCCATGTATCCATCAATTGGCTTATAAGTCATTTCATATACGAAAGGCAATAACTCACAACCTTTGGAGTCAATCAGTCCCCATTTGCCATTCTTCTCCATAGAGTAATAACCCTCTCCGTTAAATCTGCCCATGTCGTCCCAAGTGTCAGAGACCTTGTTTCCCTGTCTGTCCACGAAGTAGTAGTTGTTGTCTTCTTTGTCGTTGAATGACAGAGATAGACCTTCATGGAATGGATAATATGTACGATTCTGGTCAAGTACTGTGAATTGATGCGTATTTAGGTCGTAGAATCCCCATTTCCCATCTTTTTGTGCAAAACATACATTTTCGGACGGTGCAAATACCCTTGTCACATTTGCATCATCTGGAATAAGTTGATTGCCTTGCAAATCATAGACAACTACTCTCGCTTTTTTTCCTTTTCCCTTTGTTGCGTGAATGTAGGGAATTGAAGTGTTGTTCCATGTAAAACCATAGTATTTGTTGGCTACTCCCGCAAAATACATTGCGACAACAGGCATGATGTGTATGGAATCATTCCAAAGTGCTTTGTTTGAAAGAAGCGAATCGGCATTGAGGAATTCTGGTGTGCCAATTCCTGAATTTTTGAAAGTCGTGAATAGTCCGACCTTTTCTTTTGCTGAAATAATAACTCTTCCTGTCTTGTCAACGATTTCCATTTTGCCAGCCTTTGGCATTGTATAGGCATACCCCAGATTATTGAAGGGAGAAAGTAACCACTGCTTTACAGGAACAACTTCCTTTCCCAGATTGTTAACATAACCATAAAATTGCCCTTTCCTAACTACTATCATACCGTCACGACCACTACTTATGGCATTGTATTTAGGCTCTACTATATATCTGCCATCTTTTGCCATAAGTCCCCATTTTGCCCCTTTGATATTGTAGTTTTTAGAACCACGAAATCCCTGAGCCAATGGAGGAAAAGCTGCATTATGCTTTATGGGTTTGTCGGTGAATTTACCTCCAAGCGCAACTAACCAGTAATCTGTTCCTTCATGGTCTGTTATGAGACTATATCCCATTGACTTACCAACAGCCTTTCCGCGGCGGTCAATAAATCCCCACTTCACACCTTTACGCACAATGGCGATACCGTACTCGTTAAAAGGACGTGCTTCGTCCCATTGTGGCTTAATGGTGAATTTCTTATTGCCTTTCTCTCCATAGCCGAATTGTCCCTTGCTGTTGTGCATAGGAACCAAAGACTGAGCATAAGAAACGAGCCCATATGCCACAACTAACAGTAATGACAAAATTGTTCTTTTCATATTCACATGTATTTTAGTTTATCAATATTTCAATGAAATTTATCTGTAAAGAAGATGAATTACCTGTTGTGGCTGGTTCTGAGCGTATGCCATTGCGATTTCTTTTGCATATGTAAGACGCTGAGATTCGATAGAGGCAAGGTCACTCCATTGCTTTATCTCAAACTTCCACTCATCTCCCATATGGCGTTTTATCTCTTGCACAAGCTTCATGGCCTCGCTATAACATGCGGCATCGGGATAAATCTCCGATAAGAATACGCTTGCAACAGCGGCGTTCTCTTTGGAGAATCCAGTCATCCATGCTGCTTGTGCCTGAGCAAGATTTTCCTCACATTGACGGTCTACATATTGTTTATAGACAATCTTTACTTGGGCTACGGCAGCATCGTATCCTTTTGAACATTCAGGAACAGACAACAATGCATACAGTGCTTCCTCGTAATTTCTTATAGATGCAGCAGTTTTCGCCTTCTTAATTATAGTCTGATAATTGTTATCATACCATTCGATGATTTTCTTTTTACCGTTTGCTACAAAGTCTGTAAGATTACGATTTTGTGCATTCAATCGGCGGATAGCACTATTATAAGCCTTTGTGTCATTGTCTCCAACTCCGTTTACATCCATAGAATAGGAAGAAAACAACGTACCTTGTTGTACATTACCTATATATAATGTAAGTGAGAGATTCATTACTGTTTTCTGAGGTGCGCCAGCAATGATATGTTTGTCAACAATAACTGGCTTCACCACAATGCCAAACTGACTGTTTGTGAACTGTGTCACATCGTTTCCACTTACCAGAACACGACGGAGGACATTTTTCATGTAGTTGGCACTCTGAGGAGTCATGCCTTCTATTCCATCAGGAATGACCACCTGTATTGGTATATCGCAATTCTGAGCATGAGTCAGCATACAAGATGCAGCCATGCACATTGAAATCAAAAACTTTTTCATATCACCGATATTTATTTTTCACCAATAATAAGTTCAAATCTCCCCAGGGTTCGGCTGCCACCTTGTTTAGATGGAATGCCGAGACTAGTTAGATACTTTCTTAATTCTCGTCCGAATGTACCAGCATCTTGTGGACGCTCACATTCGTCAAATAGGGCAATCTTCACATCTTGGAATGTCATAGATGTCTCTGTGTCATCAACAAGATTATAAGAACGACCTATAGAGTTGTCAGATACCCAGTCTTCGATAATTTCACGAAGCTCTTTGCCATTGTATTCCTTTTCCATGTCCAAGCCACTGCCATCATCAAAGCAGTTTACAACCAATGCAATGCCTCGTCCATTCTGTAAGCAGTCATCAAAATATTGCTGGAGTTGTGCAAGGAACGTATCCATGTTTGTCAATATGGCTTCCTCTACAAGAATCGGCACTTCTGCAGAGAAAGATGGCTGACCGCTACCTGATACGGATGCAATGGAATTATAAGTATATGCATCGTAAGCATTCAAAGTGTATGACACTGTGCGTTTCGGACCAGTTGTGCTGACTTTCCAGTCTACATCAAAGAAAATATCGGCTTTTGCCTGTTTGTTTATTTCGTCCATAAACGAGACAGCGAGACTACTGCCTGTTGTCTTGGATACCATTCCACTGTTACGACCTGCCTGTGCTTTCACACCACGAATAGAAGTAAGGAAATTCACAGTGGAATAGCCTCGCTCGTTCATCTGCCCCTCTATCTTTGATATGGCAAGGTTAAGGTCTTGGCTTGTCTGCAAGGCAATCTCATAATTAGGAGTCAACACAACAGTTCCTTGGTCATCGTTTTGCTGTATATATCCATTTGCGGTACACCACGTTTCTGCAGGCCTAACCATAATTCTTGGTTTTTTAGCCTTTACCTGGCCTGCTTGCGCATAGCCCATTATTGTACAAACAGACAATAGTATTGTAAATATAATTGACTTCTTCATGTTTAGGAATTATTTGTGTAATAAATTATCATTTTGTAAACGCTCTCTAAGTTCAGAGCGAAGCACACGGACAGTCACACTCATTTTACGTCCATATTGATATTTTTCAACATTGCGACTGCCACTTCGCTCATCTACTGTTGATACGTATTTTTGGTATTCTCCGCCGTCGGCAAAAAAACGCTGGAAATATTCACGATATCTCTCCTCTGCATTGGGAATATTCAATACCGGTCGCTGGTCACAACTGCTATTACCATCGTGAATACCGTTGAAGATAACCTCACGCACTGCATTTTTCTTAGCTTGCTCGACAGCATCGGCACGATTACGTCCCTCTCCCCATGAAAGAAGAGTCTGAGAACCATCATGTTCTACCCCGAGACACTGTATTTTGTAATCTTGATAGGCACTTGCTACAGTCTTACGCGAGCATCCTGTTGTGATGCACGCTACCACAATCATCAGATAATAGATTCTTTTCTTCATAATAATAGCCTTTTGTTTTTAGAAACCTAGTTTACGAATTATGCCTGCTTGTTCCATGGCTTTTCTCAGGTTGTCTTTGGCTATCTGTACGGTAGCGGTTACCTCATAACCCTTTCCGACCTTTATAGTAGAAAGAGTTCCAGCAACAACATCTGCATAGTTCTTGAATTCTTGCTGAAAGAAGGAATTGAAGAAATCTGCATTCTGAGATTCTGCGGTAGCAGATGTACAAAGAGGTTTTTGTGAAGAGCCACCTTTACCAGGTGCCACCCCTTTGAACAATGCGCCGTGTACCGCACATTTCTGAAGAATGGTATTGTTTATGTCGCCCTTCTTGGTTACATAAGCAGTAACTTCAACAACCCAATAACCTTGTTGTCCACTTATGCTACTCTTGATGCTGTACTGTAACTTAGACTCGTCTTTGTCCTTGGCATATGTCACATTAAAAGAGAAGACAAATGCCATCAATAGTAATAGTTTTGTGATGATTCTGCTCATAATAATTGTTTTCGCCTATTTTAATCACAACTCGTATTAGCTGGCTCCCACTAACAATTATTATTATTGTTTACTGATATATATGCATAAAAGAACGTGGAGCCAAGTCCTGTCGCTCGTTCCACATTCTGAAGGCCTTCGCATTGCCCGATTAGTCGAAACGAGCAACGTCCAGCCCCACGCTGTGCGTATATGTAGATACCCTCTCATATCCCAAAGCCACCGATAATGGTGACAAAAGGATACAATGACGGCTGTATACAATACACCCTATGGGGCGCTCCGTTGCTTTGTTCTTGACTAATCGATCGAAGTTGCGAAGTTCTCAGAATGTCAAAACCAAAGCGCAGTCACGCCTTTATATGTATGCGCCCACCCGTTACCGCTCCACCTTAATTTTATATAGAATCAGGTGGCACAGCTTGGCTGGACGCTCCAAAATTAGTCATAAAAATCTAAATAGCAATGAAAAAATAAGAATATTATTAAAATCGGCTTAACTTTTCTGTGCTTTTAGTAAAAACAACCCCCAAATCAGTACTCTTTGTCATTTTACTCTTGCAAAATTCAAAAAGAAGTTGTAGCATTGCAGCAACAGAATCCGCCACGCTTCCCACTTGAATAGCGTACCAGGGCGGATCTTCGCTTTTATATACATATTATTATTTCGACAAGGAACTCCGTGCTTTGCTCTTCACAGCTATCCAAAGCATTGAGATAGCAACTTGTTCACGAAGCCATAGACAAGGATAGTTTTGAGGATAATCTACAGCACTTGTGTGCAGTATATTAGCCATGTTGCGTTGCGACATGCGTCGCAATTTTGTATTTATAGCCGTTCGCTAAAATAAATATATTTAGTGATGTTGCTAAAAAACTCTTGTTGAAGAGAACTGAGGTTCGCTCTATCCTTCTAAAAGGCACCGTAGATGAATGGCTGCACGTCCTCCTGCGCCACTTCGATGGCGAGCTGCACACAGACTATGAAGAGGAGGAACTTGGCGAGCCAAGGCAGCGTTATGAAGCGCAGTTGCAGGCGTGTGTATGTGCGTTCGGGGATGAGATAGGTGAGCATGGCACCGATAAGGCAGACTGTCCACAGAGGACGTGCGTAGACGAAGGGTGAGAGATACGCCCAGCTGAAGTCGGCGGTGATTTTATTGTACATCGTGCCGAGCTGCGTAAGACTTTGCGAGCGGAAGAACGACCATGCGAAGCAGACGTACACGTAGGTGATGAGCCAGCTCAGCGTGTTGCCCCACAGCGTGGAGGGGATAGTGATGCGCAGCTGGCGACTGAAGAACTTATGTACGCACAGACCGAAGCCGTGCAGTGCTCCCCAGATGACGAACATCCACGATGCACCATGCCACAGTCCGGCTACGAGCATCGTTATGAAGTTGTTGGCATACATGCGCAGTGTGCCCTTGCGGTTGCCGCCGAGTGGTATGTACAGATAGTCGCGGAACCACGTAGAGAGCGATATGTGCCAGCGTCGCCAAAAGTCGGTGAGGCTAAGCGCACGGTAGGGGAAGCGGAAGTTGTCGGGCAGCCAGAAGCCGAGTATGGCTGCTGCACCGATACTCATGTCGCTATAGCCCGAGAAGTCGAAGTATATCTGTACTGGGTAGCCCAGCAGTGCCGCCATGTTCTCGAAGCCCGAGAAGGTCTGCGGAGCATCGAACACCCATGTGGTGAACTGTCCGATGTAGTCGCTCACCATGTTCTTCTTCACCAGTCCGAGCATGATGAGCCACAATCCGCTCCACACCATGCGGCTCGATGCCTGCCGGTTGCGGCGCAGACGCGGTATAAGGTTCTCGGCGCGTGTTATAGGTCCGGCGAGGAGCAGTGGGAAGAATGTAAGGTAGAAGAAGTATTCGAGCAGCGTGGTGTTCATCGTGAAGCGGCGGCGATAGACATCCACAGCGTGACTGATGCCCTGGAACGTATAGAACGAAATGCCCACGGGCAGCACTATCGAACCTAACGAGAAGTTGGTGCGCAGCATGAGTCCGATGACATCGTTGAGTATGAACGTGGCGTACTTGAAGTAGGCGAGCACCGCAAGGTCAGCCACCACAACGGTAGCGAGCAACAGCTTGCGTGTTCGTCCTTCGCGTAGTGCCATCTCCTGCGTCAAGGCGTAGTTGAAGCACGCTGTAGCCGGCAGCAGCCACATCACGCTGCCGTTCAGTCGATAGGCAAAGTAGAGGTTGAACGCCACGACGTAGAGCATCATCGCTGTGCGTGAGGCGCGTTTCACCAGTGTGTATATAGCGAGAAACGCCACGAGCATCACCTCTATGTTTATGTCTGTATAGTTCATTCTTTATTGTTTGAAGTACATTCTTTGTTCTTATCAGCCGCCGTATGGTGAGGTTCGCTATGTGGTTCGTCCTTTTGTTCCACTTTCTGTTCGCTCTTTAGTTCTGTTTTCTGTTCACCCTCTTGCTCGCTGATAGGCTTCGGTAGTGGTTCCTCCGTGGTGTTCACGTCTATGCTGTCCGTTGTCGCAGCCTTTCCCGGGTTCATCGGAATGATTATCTGAGTGTATCTTCTTGAGTGAGTTGTCGGTTTGTTCATTACGAACGGGTGCGCCGCCTTTCCGCTGTTCATCCATTTCACGATACTATCCATCCATTTTGCAGCAGCCGCATACGTCGGGTGGCGTCCGTCCTCCTGCCTATCGAGTTTCATTCCCTTGGTCATAAAGAAACGTCGTTTGCCCATGAAGCTCTGCAGCATATTGTTGATGCCCTTGTCCTCTATCCAGTTAGGCGGACCGATCCATGTTGTCGGCACATTGCCAATCTTGGCGAGTATCCTCTCGGCACGCTTTCTGCATCCTTTCATGTCGGCAGTGTACAGTTCGTTGCTTCCCAGGCAGACGAACACATGCGTCGGCCGCACCCTCTGCATATAGAAGCGTAGCGTGTCGGAAGCAGCCCACTGATGCGTGCCCGATCCGTTCCATGTGACGCACGTCAGCGAGTGTCCGTTGGCGTTGGCGTAGTCGCACAGGCGCAGAGCGAGCAGTTGACTCATCGAGTCGCCAAAGATAAGCACGCGCTGTCGTGCGGTGTCTACCGGTTCGGTGATGGTGTCGCTTGCCGCATCCTCGACGTGCATGGTGTCTGCGTCAGCCGTCGTGATGTCCTGCCCAATCTGTTTCAGATGCAACGCATCAGCCACATAGTCGGGAGTCTTCGAGTAGCCCACGAACAGGAGCAGTGCGAGTACGAATATCGAAATAAGTTGAAAAGTTGGTTTCACTTCTATTTACTTAATACTGTTTTTTCTTAGTTTATATGTAATAATGTGCAAAGGTACTCAAAACTTGTATATATAAAAAGAAAAGTGAGACATTCGTTTTGCGAAAGTCTCACTGTCTTGAACGCTTGCTGTAAACCATTATGATACCTGCGAGAGCACCAAGTGTCGCTCCGATGGAGTTGGCTGCGAAGTCGAGCCAGTCGCCACTACGTCGTCCGCCCGTGCAGTATTCCTGCAGTATCTCGATGAGTCCGCTCATCAGTATCGGTGCGAGCCACGCAAGGCACAGTAGCTTTGCCCAGTTGAGCGCAGGCTTGTCCGTAGGCGATGCGATGCGCATCACCGGTTGGCGTTTCGCGCTATGGTTGCGCAGATACTCAAGCCAGATGGTGGCGCACGTGCCGGCGTACATGGCTATGTGTACCCATTTGTCTATGAGCGTAACGTTGTCGAGCGGCGTACTCGGTATCGTTGCGAAGCACAAAACCAATATCATAAGGATATAGAAGCACGATACGGGGTACGCCTTGAGCAGATGTCTGATATATGTCATTGTATAAGAAATTCCTTTAATTGTTGTGTAAGAACTTCTTATTAACGCATGAACCTCTCTTTTATTGTGCGAGTAAAGGTCTTTAACGCACGAGAACCTTCTTGCCGTTCACGATGTAGATGCCCGAAGCGAGTCCGCTGATAGCTTCTGTTGTAGACACTGCGCTGTTGAAGTGGCGCACTGTTCTGCCGTCGATAGCCACTACAGATGTGGCGTTTGCGTTGTGGGCAACAGCGATGTCTACGATGGCTGTAGGCTGGTCGGCTGTCACGTTCTTCACGAGATAGTGTCCCTGCGAGTCCTTCGAGTTCTGTATCTCGAAGTAAGCATCAGTTGTGATGCCCGATACGTCTGCCGTCTGCACCGAACTCTCCTTTGCGAACACGAAGTTCACGTAGTCGGTCGGTGTGTTTATCTTGAACTGCTTGCTGTACCATTTCTTGCCGTTCTTCTCCGTCAGTGTCGTCACGTTGTCGCCAGGCCATTTGTTGTTAGCCGGTGCGTGTGTGTCGTCGCCGCCCCATGTCCAGAAGTAGCAGTTCTTCCAGCCCACGTTCTCGGTGTTCACATACACAGCGAACGTGTATGCTTCAAACTTGCGCACGTCGTATGTTCGAGTCACGATAGTGCCCACTTTGCCGTTCACGAGCAATGCCGCCTTCAGTGTGCACTTGCCGTTGGGGAGCGTAACCTTAGTGCCGTTAGCCACCTTTGTGCCCGATGCTGTTGGGTTGGAGCCGTCCAGCGTGTAGACAATCTGGGCATTCTTGGTGGTGGATATGGCGCGTAGCGTTACGGTAGGCGCGTTATGGTATTCGCCCGACGGCAGCGACGGGAACACCGTCTCGGCAGATGTAGGCAGGAAGTAGCGCCAGTGGTATCCCTCGGCAGCCAAAGCCCATCCGTCGTCGGTTGGTGTGTATGCGTTGGCAGTGGTGCCCACCGCAGCGCGCAGCCTCATGTTCGCACCCGTTGTTGTCACGACGTAGCGCTTCGCTGAGTTCTCCGTGCACGACCAGTTGCTCTCGTTGTGTATGCCAGCAATGTTGCGCACCAGTATCATGTTCTTTATGTCCTGCTTGCAGTCGGTCCAGTGTTTGTAGAACACGCACGGTGTGCCCGGCATGGCGAGCAGATAGGCGTTAGCCGCCAGCGTGTCTTTGCGTATCGGATCCTGCGCAGCATCGCTACGCTTTTCCGTGTCGTGGTTCTCGATGAACGTCACGGCGTAGCGCTTGTACACCACGTCGGTAGCCAGTCCGCCGTTTGCCAGCTTCGACCAGTTGCCGTTGTTCGCAGCGTCGCGCACCGAGTAGCGTATCGGGAAGTCGAACGCTGCCGACATCACCTTGCCGTCCACCTTCGTAGCGTTCAGCCAGTTGGTGAGATTCGTCTTGTTGCCGTCGAAGTATTCGCCGACGGAGTAGGTTGGGTTCGCCGCCTTGTTGTACATGCCCGTGAATTTGCCGGCGTAGCCCTTTGTCATGTCGTAGCGCACACCTGCGTATCCTAAGTCGTTGAGCAGCAGGTCGAGATACGCCTTCACGCAGTTCTGCACGTTGGCAGAGTTGTGGTCGAGGTCGCGCATACCGTCCCAGTCCTCGCCCGTGTCGTAGTTGGCGCTGAGGCTCACGCCCTGCTTTTTCGCCTCCTCCGCAGCCTTGCCCTTGTCGTCGCCGGCGCAAATGTCGGCAGCCGTCATCTTGTACGTCTTGCCCTTGTATGTCTCCTCGGGGAAGTCGAACCAGTTCTTGATGGTTCCGCGGTGGTTGATTACGACATCGGCTATTGTGCCGATGCCCTTCTTCTTGAACGTGCCGATCATGGAGCGCAACTCCTGCTCTGTTCCGAACGACGAGTTGTAGTTTGTAAACCAGTAGAGGTCGTTGTAGCCCATCGACTTTCCGCCGCAGTATGCGCTCTGCGGCACCCATACGAGCTTGAAGTAAGGTGCCAGCTCGTCAGCCTGACTCTCTAATTTTGTCCACTGCGATGCGTCGAAGCTGTCCCAGTAGAAGCCCTGGAGCATCACGCCTTGGTATTGTGATGGCCAGCCTTGTGCGGAGGCGTTGAGGGGCAGAAAGCCCACGCCACATGCGATGGCAGCCATTGATTTTAGAAATCTGTTCATGTTAGGTTTGGTTTTGATTGTTATTGTTTGTTATGTTGTTTCGGTCAGGGCAAGATGTGACGACTCTTGTCTTGTTTTAAAATGATCTGCGCCGACCGACGCAGACGTCCGCATCGGTCGGCGCAGATGTCCGCATCGGTCGGCGCGGATGCTCGTATCGGTCGACGCAGATGTCCGCATCGGTCGACGCAGATGCTCGTATCGGTCGACGCAGATGGCTACAGACTAAGTACGAGTACGCCTTTCGGCTGCAGCTTCACGTCCTTCGTGAGGTCAATCTTTCTGCCCGTTAGCACGTTTGTAGCCTCCGTGCGGTTGCCGATAATCTCTGCGTAGCGTGCTACGGACATTGTAGCCGTCTTTGATGTGCCGTTGAGTACTGTCATCACCGCCTTGTTGCCGAGCGTGCGTGCCACTACGTACACGCCCTTGAACGGTATGAACTGCGTCTGCTTGCCCTTCGTTATCACTTCGTTGTTCTGTCGCCAGTGGAGCAGACGACTTGTGAAGCTGAACATAGCCTGCTCCTCCTTCGTGCGCTCCGCCTTGTTGAAGGCGTTGCGTGTGTCGCCGGCGAAACCTCCTGGGAAGTCGCGGCGCACATGTCCGTCGGTGGTGCTCTTCGTGCCGTTCATCAGTATCTCGGTGCCGTAGTAGAGCTGCGGAATACGGTTGACGGTGAGCAGCAGAGCCAGTGCCTGCTTCAGTGCTAATGTGTCCTGACCCTCGCCGAGGAAGCGGTCGGTGTCGTGGTTCTCGATGAACGCCATCACGTGCGACGGGTCCACGTACAGATAGTCGTAGCAGAGCGAGTTGTATATGCGGTTGAATCCCTTCCACCAGTCGTCGGTCTCCTCGTTCTTCGCCTGGTTGATGCGGTCGAAGAATGCGAAGTCCATAACAGTCTTTAGGTTCGAGTTCACTTCTGCCAGCGGCGAGTCCTTCTGCCATGCTGCGGTGTATGCAGGCTCGGTCACCCAAGTCTCGCCCACGGTGTTGAAGTTGGGATACTCCGTGTTCAGCACCTCCATCCAGTGTGCCATGCCCTTACGGTCGGCATACGGATAAGTGTCCATGCGTATGCCGTCGATGCCAACTGTCTCAATCCACCACTCTGAGTTCTGTATGAGGTAAGTCATCACATGCTCGTTGCGCTGGTTGAGGTCGGGCATTGAGGGCACGAACCAGCCGTCCACCGTCTCGCGCAGGTCTACCTTCGACGCATACGGGTCGAGCACTGGTGTCAGCTTGTAGCTTGTCTGCAGATACTTGTCGTTAGTCATCTGGTCGCCGTCCACGGTCTTCGTCTTCACAGCCTTCGCCTGATTTTCAGGAGCAAGCCATTCGGGCGTGTTGAACCAGTCCTTGGTCGGCATGTCCTTCACCCACGGATGCTCGAAACCGCAGTGATTGAAAATCATGTCCATCACCACCTTCAGTCCCTTTCGGTGTGCGTCAGCCACGAGCTGTCGGTAGTCGTCGTTTGTGCCGAAGCGCGGGTCTACGCGGTAGTAGTCGGTCGTAGCGTATCCGTGATACGTGCTGCTCTTGCCGTGGTCGGGCGAGTTGTTCTCAAGCACGGGTGTGAACCACAATGCCGTTACGCCCAGTTCGTTGAAGTAGTCGAGGTGTTGGCGTATGCCTTCGAGGTCGCCGCCATGACGCAGCGACGGCTCCTTGCGGTTCACGCTGTAAGCGTTCAAGCCCTTCACTTTAAGATTCTTTCCGCTCGACGCAAAGCGGTCGGGCATGAGCATGTAGAGCACGTCGGCGTTGGTGAAGCCCATGCGCTCCTCGCCCTTCATGTCGCGTGCCTTCAGCTCGTACTTCACGCTCGTCTTGCTCTTGCCGGCGCGTAACAGCAGGTTCATCGTGCCTGGCTGGGCATCCCCTACGTTCAGGTAAACTAACAGATAGTTGGGCGAGTCGAGACGTACGAGCGAATCGATGCGTACGCCCGGATAGTCGGTAGACACCTCGGCAGTGCGCACGTCCTTGCCGTAGACCATAAGCTGCACTTGTGGGTTCTTCATGCCTACGAACCAGTTTGTAGGCTCAATGCGGTCAATCTTCTGTGCTGCGTTCATAGCAATAGTCGAAGAAAAGAAGAGGGCGAGTAGAAGTATCACCCTCTTACGTAGTATGTGTTTGATATTCATAAATTATAATATTATTAGTCGTGTACTATCAATGCCGACTGCGGAGCAACCGTCAGAGTAGAGTCGCTGATGAGTCCGAGACCGTCGGCGTTCACCTTGCCGTTTGCCACCACCGTGGTGTAGCTGCCCTCAGCCACCTTCACGTTCTGCGGAGTCTTCTGCGAGTTGAGCACCACGTAGATGTTTCTCCATGCGTCGCCGCCGGCATTGTCCTTCAGTCGGAACGCCACCACACCCTTCGGTGCATCGACAAACTCGAGATGCTTGCGCACCTCCTCCGCTTTACCCATGCGGAACGCAGGATGCGCCTTGCGCAGCGCGATGAGACCGGCGTAGTAGTCGAACACCTGCGGATAGCGCTTCAGGTTGTTCCAGTCGAGGCGATTGATGGAGTCGGGCGAGCGGAATGAGTTGTGCACGCTCTTCTTGTCGCGCAGCATCTCCTCGCCCGAGAGAATGAACGGCACGCCCTGCGATGTGAGCACAGCGGTCTGTGCGAGCAGGTCGAGGCGTATCAGCTCGTCGTCGGTTATGTACGGCACCGTAGCACGCAGGCGGTCGGTCAGACACATGTCATCGTGGCAACTCACGTAAGCCACCATCTGCGACGGTTCGTTAGTCCACGCCTCACGCGAGTAGTTCACCTTCGTCATATCTATCTGCGGATGCGCAATGGCACCTACGATGCCGAACTTGATGCTCTCCTCTTGGTCGGGCTCGCCGATGAGGAAGCCGCCCTTATGGTCGTCGGAGAACGGGCCGCGCAACGCGTCGCGCATATCGTCGCAGAACGCACCGATGCCGTTGAGCTGTTTGGTGTTGGCTTTCATGGCGAGCTTCTCCTGCGGATAAGCGCAAGAACCTGCGCTCCAGCCCTCACCATAGATGTATATCGACGGGTCGATCCGGTCTACCATAGTACGTATTTCGTTCATCGTCTCGATGTCGTGAACGCCCATGAGGTCGAAGCGGAAGCCGTCGATGTGGTATTCCTTTATCCAGTACTCCACGCTCTCCTTCATAAACTCGCGCATGAGCGGTTTCTCGCTCGCCGTCTCGTTGCCGCAGCCCGAACCATCCGAATACTTGCCCTCCGCAGTCTTGCGGTAGAAATAGTCGGGGTAGGTTTTCTGGAAGTTGGAGCCGTTGATGTCGAACGTGTGGTTGTACACCACGTCGAGGATGACGCGGATGCCAGCTCGGTGCAGTGCCTGCACCATCTGCTTGAACTCGCGTATGCGTGTCGTAGGCGTAGCAGCATCGGTGGAGTAGGATCCCTCGGGTACGTTGTAGTTGAGCGGGTCGTAGCCCCAGTTGTACTGCGGCACGTCGGGCTTCGACTCATCTACAGAAGCGTAGTCGAACGACGGCAGAATGTGTACGGCGTTCACACCGAGACGCTGCAGGTGCTCGATAGCCTTCGGCTCGGTGAGTGCGAGATATTTGCCCTTGTGCTTCAGTCCCGACGAGAGGTCGACGGAGAAGTCGCGGTGGTGCATCTCGTAGATGACGAGGTTGCACGGGTTGCTGAGAGCCGGACGCACATCGTCAGCCCAGCCCTCCGGGTCGGTATCGCGCAAGTCGACGATGGCACCGCGCTTGCCGTTCACGCCCACCGCCTTGGCGAAGATGCCGGGTGTGTTGTCGGGCTGTGCGCTGTTGTACACGCTGAAGAGGTAGTACTTGCCTTTGAGGTCGCTCTTCACGGTGAGCTCCCACTTGCCTGCTCCCACACGCTTCATCTGCTTTGTGAGCTGCTCTGTGGGGGTGTCGCTGTCTGTGTCCGACAGCAGTACGTTCACTTTCTTTACGTCGGGCGACGTAGTGATATGGAATGTCGTTGCCTTGGGCGAATACTCCACTCCGCCCAACGTCTGTGCTACGGCACTATGCGTCGTGCAGGTAGTAAGGAAGGAAAGGAGAAGGGTCTTTAGGGTCATATTTGTTTCTTTTGCTTATAATTCGTTATGGTCGGTTTATAGGAGGTCAGAAGCCGTTAAAAAAAGAAGTTGGAGTATCTGTAGGAGGGTATGGCAAGGATGCCATACCCTCCTATAATTACTTTCTGCCTGCTTCGTCAATCAGTTCCTTCACCTGCTCATTGTAGTCGCGGTCGGCGAGGAGCTGCTCGATGTTCATGTGCATACGATAGCGCCAGTAGTGCTTCGGGTTAGCAGGGATGTTGATGCGCTCGGCGTCGGCATCAGCAAGGCGTATGCGCTCGTCGATGGCGAACCAGTCCTGCAGCGAGAGGACGCAGAGCATCGAGGGCGAGGTGAGCTGCTGCGACACGATGTCGCGAGCGAGCCAGCCTGGCAGCGGATGCGGTGCGGCACCGCTGCGGTAGAGCATAGAGTTGTAGAACTCCTGCGTGCGGTCCCAGTCTTCGTCCCACCACTGGCGCAGCGTAGGCATGTCGTGTGTGGAGAGAGTGCAGACGGAGCGGTACGGATTGCGCGAGAGATAGCCGAACTTAACGCTCGAGTCCTTCGGCATCGACTGCAGTTCGAGGCTCAGGATGCGCAGCTGCTGCATCACCCACTGCACGCAGTCGGGCACCATACCCAAGTCTTCTGCGCATACCAGCATACGGGTAGCCTGCACCAGAATCGGCAGCTTCTTCATCGCCTCGCCATACCAGAAATTGTTGTTGCGGCGATAATAGTAGTCGTTATAGAGTCGGTTGAACGCCGCCTTGTCGCCGTCCCACAGCGCCTCGTACATGAAGTTGAGCTGCGCCGTGATGCGCGGGTGGAAGAGGTTGGGGTTCTTGCGGTCGCGCACGAAGAGCACGTCGTCAACCAGCGCATAGAGACCGTCGCGCAGCCATACGTCCTTCTCCGTTGTCTTGCCCTCGAACGCAGCCTCAATCTTGCGCTCCGTGTTGTATTCGGGCTTGAGCGAGTAGATGTCATCGTGCTCGTGGTTGAGATAAGTCTTGATAACCTCCTCGGTGTGTTCGCGGAATACGCGCTCCACTACCCAGTGGGCTATGAACGGCGTTGTGAAGAGATGCTCCTGGAAGTTGAGACCATAGCTCTGTATCTCGTCGCGCGACATGGCGAGTGCCGGCTGGAACTGTCCGAGCAGTCCACCTACGCAGTCGGTAGGTATCGCCCATATACGGAAGAATCCGAGCACATGGTCGATGCGGTAAGCGTCGAAGTACTTCGCCATGTTCTGGAAGCGGCGCACCCACCACTCGCATCCGTCTGCAATCATGCGGTCCCAGTTGTATGTCGGTAAGCCCCAGTTCTGTCCGTTCACCGAGAAAGCGTCTGGCGGAGCGCCCGCCTGCGAGTCGAGGTGGAAGTATTCGGGCTCGTGCCATACGTCGCAGCCGTTGCGGTTCACGCCGATAGGAATGTCGCCCTTGAGGATGACACCGCGAGCGCGAGCATACTCGTGAGCGGAGCGCATCTGCTGGTCGAGCACGAACTGCATGTAGTAGTAGAATGCCACCTTATTATATAGTTCGCTCTTCGGGTTGCTGAGCGCCTTGCGGTCAGCCTCGTTCCACTGCTTGTGGTCGGGCCACTCAGAGAATACGCATGTGCCGTAGAAGTCGCGCAGATAGCAGTAGTGGGCGTACGGCGCGAGCCAGCGCTCACAGTCGGCGAAGAACGCCTTGAACTCCTTAGATGCAAGCACCTTCTTGCCCTCCTGCTCAAACAGCAGACGGAGATACTTCAGCTTGGCGTTGTTCACGCGCTCGTAGTCGATCTGCGGCAGAGCGTTCAGCTCCTCGCGCAGCACCTCGAAGCGGTCTGCCTCCAGCTTGTCGTTCAGGGCTGGCAACTGGCGCAGGTCGGCGTACTGCGGATGCAGGGCGAAAATAGATATGCATGAATATGGATATGAATCGGTCCACGTGTGTGTGGATGTAGAGTCGTTGATAGGCAGCACCTGCAGGAGGCGCTGGTGGGTCTTTGCCATCCAGTCGACCATCAGTTTAAGGTCGCCGAAGTCGCCCACACCGAAGCTTCCTTCTGAGCGGAGCGAGAAGACGGGAATGAGTGTGCCCGCCACCTTCTCGTCGCAGAGTGCGTAGAATGACTGGTCGAGTGCCACCACGCGCACTTCGTTCTGCTCCAAAGGCTCGAGAGTGAGCTTGCGGTTGTCGCATGTCTCCCACATCTCCTCGCCTTTGTCGCTGAACGCCACGAACTTGAACTCCAGTTCGTGAACTAACTTACTACAAATCTTATTATTGTTACCTAAACCTACTTCTTTTTCGTTTGTATTGAGTGCATCGCCGTCGATGTCCACAATCCATTCGTTGTGGTTGTGCTCGGTCATGTGCAGAGCCTTTTTCAAGTCCCAGTCGCCTAAGACTGCACCTTTGCCCGTGAGGACGAGACGTGCACCAGAATGTAGCTGCGGAGCACGCACTACGAGGCGAAGTGCCTTGTTGTATGCCAATGGCTTCACGCTGCCCTCGGCGCGGCGGTTTACGCAGTCGGTGAAAGCCGAGCTATATAAATATGTGTCGCCTGGTATTTCGTGCCAAAGGTCCTCAACGATGATGTGCTGCGAAGCCTTTGTGTTGAGGTCGAGACGATGCGTGATAGTCTTCCACTCGCTGCACTTTATGCCGCAGCAGTTGCGCACGCTGTAGAAATAGTCCACACGCTTTTCGCTCTTCTTCGCCTCTATCTGGCATGTCCAAGTCAAACCGTCAGCGGTAGACATTGCTATGGTGCGGTCGCCAGCTTCTCCGCCAACGATGTTCAGCAGCAATTCTTCGCCGAATACTGTCTTGTACTGGATGTTAAAAGTAATTTGCATAGTATTGTTTAGTCGTTATTAGATTTCAATTTATTGATGTTGCAAAATTAAACATTTGTGTGTTTTTGTGCAAAGTTATGTCTGTTTTTCTTCCAAACGCCAAGGTAAACGTTTGCGCAATGGTTAACGATTACTAACAAGTATATGTTATTTCTCACAAAATACTTACTTTTGTATCCATTAGGGGGTGCCGTCAGGGGGTGCACTTGTCTCAAGTGCACCAACCTATTTGCAGATGTAGTCTCAGAAGACCAACTTCTATGTTGGTGCACTTGAGACAAGTGCACCCCCTTGAAGGCACCCCCTGAGAGCCCCCTTGAAGGCACCCCCTGAGAGCGCCACAGCTTATTAATAAACCTATTTATATATGAAAGTAAAATCAATCATCCTCGCTTGTTCGCTGCTGGCTACAATGTCGGCAAGCGCACAGACCTCAAAGGGCATCGACCTCGCCAACATGAACACGGCAGTGAAGCCCGGACAAGACTTCTATGAGTATGCTATCGGTGGCTGGCGCAAGGCGCATCCGCTCGACGCAGAACACGCACGCAACGGCTCGTTCACCGACCTCGACGAGATGAACCAGAAGCGCATCCTCGCCCTCATCGAGGAGTACTCGTCAAAGCCGCAGCCTAAGGGCACACTCGGACAGAAGATAGGTTCGCTCTACAACCTCGCCATGGACAGCGTGCGCCGCAACCGCGAGGGTGCAGAACCGCTGAAGCCGCTTCTGAAGAAGATCAACGACATCGCCGACCGTCGCGAGTACCAGCTCGTCACAGCACAGCTCGACGCACGCGGACTCGACTGCCTTATGTTCGGAGCCGGCGTAGGTGCCGACATGAAGGACGCTGCCAACAACCTCGTAGGCATCGGTCAGGGCGGACTCGGACTCGGCGAGCGCGACTACTACCTCTCTGACGACGCTCAGGTGGTTGCAGTGCGCAAGGCTTATGCCGAATACCTCAAGAAGATGCTCGTGCTCGCAGGCAACGACGAGGCTACAGCGCAGCGCAAGGCGGACGCTACAATGCGTATCGAGACACGTATCGCCAAGGCAAGTAAGGGACAGGTGGAACTGCGCGACGTGCAGGCCAACTACCATAAGATGACATACAACGCCCTCGTGAAGGACTTCCCGGGCATCGACTGGGGCAACTTCTTCCTCGCGCAGGGCTTCCCTCCGTTCTCGCACATCGACGTAGGCCAGCTTGAGCCTATCCACGAGGTGGAGAAGATACTGGCAGAGGAGTCGCTCGACGACCTGAAGGCATACGCTGAGTCGCACGCCATCAGCTCGGCAGCCGGTTACCTCGACGACAACTTCCGCGCCGTAGAGTTCGAGCTGGGCAAGGTGATGTCGGGCGTACAGCAGGACCGTCCGCGCTGGAAGCGTGCCACAGCTCTCGTGAGCGGCGTGCTCGGCGAGGCTATCGGCAAGCTCTACGTAGAGAAGTACTTCCCCGAGTCGTCGAAGCAGCAGATGATACAGCTCGTGCGCAACCTGCAGAAGGCTCTTTCGCAGCGCATCGACGAGGCTACATGGATGTCGCCGGCTACAAAGGCGCAGGCTCAGGACAAGCTCGCCAACTTCATCGTGAAGGTGGGCTACCCCGACACATGGAAGGACTACACCAACCTGCACGTCGACGAGCAGCTCTCGCTCTTCGAGAATATGCAGAACATCCGCGCCTTCCTCTCGCAGGACTACATCTCGCGCAAGGTGAACAAACCGGTGGACAAGGCAGAGTGGCAAATGACTCCGCAGACCGTCAACGCTTACTATAACCCGACCACCAACGAGATCTGCTTCCCGGCAGCCATCCTCCAGCCGCCGTTCTTCGACCCGAACGTTGATGAGGCTGTGAACTACGGCGGTATCGGCGGCGTAATCGGTCACGAGATGTCGCACGGCTTCGACGACCAGGGCTCGCAGTTCGACAAGTACGGCAACCAGAACGACTGGTGGACAGCCGCTGACAAGAAAAACTTCGAGGCTCGCACAAAGGTGCTTGTAGACTACTTCAGTTCTATCGAGGCTCTGCCCGGCAAGAAGATCAACGGCAAGCTCACCCTCGGTGAGAACATCGGCGACAACGGCGGACTGAACATCTCGTTCCGCGCCCTGCAGAACGTGCTCAAGGAGAACCCGGCTCTGAACAAGTCGATCGACGGCTTCACACCCGAGCAGCGCTTCTTCCTCTCATGGGCTACAGTATGGGCAGGCAACGCTCGTCCGGAGTTCATCGACCGTCAGATAAAGACCGACCCGCACTCACCGGCAGAGGCTCGTGTAAACGCTGCTCTTCCGCAGATCGACGCTTGGTACAAGGCGTTCAACATCAAGAAGTCTGACAAGCTCTTCGTGCCGCAGAAGAAGCGTGCACAGATCTGGTAATCTTAGGAGGGTATGGCATCTTGCCATACCCACGCATCTTGCCATACCCACGCGCCCTGCGTTCGGCAAAACCGGACGCAGGGCGCTTCGCTTTTTGTAATCTACTTAACAATCTTCTTTCCTGCTACAACATATATACCACTTGCAAGACCATCAAGGTTCTTTGCATTGTGTTTTACGCAAACGCCTTCTAAAGTATACACATTGAAGGTCGTTTCCTCTGTTACTCTGCTACCGTTGATAGCCGTAGACGGAGTTACCGTTAGCCAACCATTGTTGTAAAATAACTCGTAGTTGTCTGCCTCGCCACCGCTTACTATGATTTCGTACTTGCCGGCTTGCGATGTGGCATCTGCTATGCACGAAGCAACCGGCTTAGTAGTCAGTACGTCTGCCGTCTCTTCATGCTTAAATCCGTCATAGGTGATGTTGAACACGGGGTTCTCCATACCAGTCTCACGAGTAGCGTCCTCAACGGTTACGTAAAGCGGAGCTTGTGTCACAACGAGATAGCCGTCTTCAAAATCAACCGCCTCATCTGTGATAGTTCCCGGCTCTATATGAATAGTGTAGCGACCACACTTACTCTCTGTAGTAGCCTCGCAGCTAAGCACGGGTTTGCCTTCTACCTTGTCACCAATAATGGTGAAGGTGAGTCGTGGATTCTCGTCGCCATATTCGCGAGCCTGATTACGAGCCTTAATCGTAGTGCCAAACTCAACAATGTTAGCAAAGTCGTTCCATTGTGCAGTGTTCTGGAAACGCATCTTTGAGCCGGCACGCACCGTGAGTAAGCAACTCTCAACGTTGGCTCCTTTGAAAACGTTAGTGCCATTGAGCTGTGGCATATTCTTAGAGAAGACCTTGAACTCTGTAAGAGACCAACAGTTGGCAAATGCTTCCTTACCTATCGTCTTTATATCGCTACTGAGCGAAACACGTGGCATAAGGTTACAACCCGCAAAAGCATAGTCGGCAACATCGATAACCCCATGCTTTATATCCACACCATTCGGCTGAAATGGTAAGGCGGCAATAAGAGTAGTCTTGTCGCTATTGTACACTATCCCGTCTTCGTATATAAAATTGGCATCGGCAGAGGCCGTCAGCACCACTTCCTTTAGCTTGCTCGTATATGCCCATACTCCCTTGCCAAAACTGCTGATGCCGGTCTTTGGGAATACAATCTTCTCCAATCGCGTCTTTGAGAACACCTTGTCGGGCAGACTTGCATCTCTTTCTACAATAAGCTTCTTGCCGTTTTCCATCATGTAATAGTCGGAGCCGGCAACGATACGAGCTTCACTAAGGTCGAGAACGCGCAGATGTCCGCGGGTGCGGTTGCCTTCAGCGTCACGTCCTGCCATGCTACGCAGCGTGCGCAGGTCGGCAGCGTTGATGTTTCCACTCACTGTTAGCGTGTCGTAGTTGTAAAACTTGTCGGCCTCTATTTGTGCAGCAAGCGTTCCTGCGGCTTCAAGAGCAATGTTCCCCTTTAAGGTTGATGATGTCTTGTCTGGCGTGATGTTTATCACAGCTTCTTGATTGCTTGAGAATTTGTATGCCTGTGGGTCGAGGATGTTTATATCGTAATAGCCGTCGTAGTTGCCATCCCATCCCCAGTTGACATGCACCTTACCTTCTGCGTCATATCCGTCGAGAACGAATGAGTGGCCACCCATTGACTTATCGAATCCGCCATACACAAGAGGCTGCTTGTTGTTAATCTGTTCGTAGATGATGCGCATCCACTCATTGTCAGAATAATCCTTCCTCACGATGTATTTGGCATCCTCAATGCCATAGTAGCGTTGCAAGCCTTTAGCCACATTCTCGTGCAGAGCACCGCTACCACCATCGGCTTCGCTGCCATACTCCATACCAACCGCCACACCCAGGTCGTGCATTATGAGTGCCACGGCGTCGCCTTCTTCTAAGGAGTACTTAGAATCGTAGGTCTCGAGCATTGCGTTCCAGTCGTACTTGCTCTTTTCGAAGTCTGCACTTATCTTTGTGCCCGACATATTGTTGGCAGGATAGTAGATGGTGCGGCTGCCGATGCCATGCTCCGGTGCACGATGATAGCGAAGCACCTGAGCTGTCGACGTAGCGGCGCATCCCGTCAGTGTGCGTGTGCCGTTGGTGGCAGTAGGGCAGAGGTTGTTGTATGGCTTGTTCTGTCCCCAGCGAGTCTCGCAAAGAGCTGCTACCGACTCGGCATAGCCATACCGACTCGGCATCTTGTTCACAAGAGCTACTTTAGACGCCTTTGCGCGTGAGACCACCGCCTCGTTCACCATAGAAAGCCACCACTCAAAGTTGGGGTTGGTTGACTTCGGCTCGAACTTCGTGTCGCTATATCCTAATATGGCTGGTGAAGTGTCGTCGGTTGCTATAACTGCAAACCCATTGCCTTCAGAACCATATACCACATAGCCATCTGACACTTTCAGCTCCTTTATTGCTTTTGTGTCGATTGAGAACGATCCTCTTGCCGCTGCCTTCATTCTTGCGCCACCTAATAGCTTTGTTGCCACGGCTTTCATCTGTGTCTTGGAGCGCGGCGCTGCAGAAGCGCCGGCTACAAGAAACATGAGGGCAAGAGGAACGAATGTGTATCTTTTGTTAATGCTCATATCGTCTACTTGTCTACTTAACTATAACTTTCTTACCGTTTACGATGTACACTCCCTTCTTCATTATTGAGAAGTTGCTTACGTTTGTAGCAACGCGTATGCCGTCGATGGTATACACATCGAAGGTCTTCTCGGCTTTGAATACGTCGTTGATGTCGGTTGCGGTGTCTGTAGCAATGGTAGCTTCCGACTCGCCGTCGAAATAAACCGCTGTTACACCGTAGACGTATTTAGTGTTGCTATCGGCCGTTTTGTCAACAAACGTTGTCTGGTCTGACGGTACTGTGCCCACGAGGGTTCCATCACGATATATGCGATACAGTATCACGGTACCCGGACCGTAGGTGTAGGTAATGTCGTCAATCATGAATACGAAAGAGTTAGCTGCCACTGTATTATGGTTGATGGCAAAATACTTGCTGCCTGCTGGCAACTCTACGCTTACTTCCTCCCATTCGCCCTTCGATGTGGTGTGCGTCTCACCAATCTTTGTGAACGAAGCCTGCTTGCTATCTGTAGTAGAGTAGAGCACGTCGAAGGTCTCCGGATAATTAATCTTCTGGTCGGTATCGTTCTCGTTTTTCACCCAGAACGATATTGTCTGCTGCTCGCCAGACAATTCGGGCGAGAAGAGCCAGTTGTTCTGCGTCACGTCATTGCCTCCATTGTCGGCACGGTGGAAAGCGGCAAGATACTTACTTCCGGTGTGTGCCTTGAAGCCCGGAACCTGCTCGAGTTGCTCTTTAGAGAGCCATCTGTCGAGTGGGTCGGCAAGGGTGAATGCAAACGAAGTGCCCTGTGACGGATACTTCATATTGAACGGGCCGCCCGTCGTTCCCGTATTGTTTGCCACCGACTTCCAGTCGCCAAACAAATCGGTGCTCCATGACGTGTACGACTCGAAACTCTCTGTTGCAGTCTTCGATTCTGAATCAACAGCTGTCCATGCTACCTCCACTCCGTTCTCTGTCTTTGTGGCTGTAGCCGAGTCGGGGTGCGGCTTGGTTGATATCTCAAACTTAGTGGATGCTGAAACCTCATTGTCGTCGGTGTTCAGGTCGTTGCTGTATACCACGACGGCCTTCAGCTCTACACCCTCCTTGTCCTCAAGGATGCTGATAGGATACTCAAAGTTGAATGTCTCGAAATAGTATGCCTTCAATGGTTCGGCAGGAGTCTTAGAGGCAATAAGTTTGTTGTTGGCATAGAGCTCTACCTTATAGCCGCGCGCATCCTTCGAGCCGAAGTTGTTCACCGTGACCTTCACATTCTCCGTGTCGCCCTTTCTTGCTGTCTCCGGAGCTTCTATCTCTGCACTCAAATCGTAGGTGTATGTATCGCGTATGAACATACGGTCTACGTATACTACATTGCCGGTGTTGGCCTGCGCAACAAAATTGACAGACACGAAATCCTTATCTACATAGTCGGCAAGCGAAACGGCAGAAGCAGTCCACTTTCCTTCGTCCTTAGCTGCGTCAATATTTGCTACTTCTTCGGTCGTACCATCGGGCAACTCTATTTCAATCTTTATCTTGGCATTGCTGCCGGTTTCTGCCTTGTGGTAGAAGATGAGTTTCGGTTCGGCAGCGCCGGCGAGTGTTATCTTTCCGGTTCCGAGATAAGCCCAGTCGGTATCGGCCTCCGAAATCATGTGGAAGGCTCCGCCATCGTTGTCAACACAGTCGGGATAATTGTCGTCAATGGTCCAGAAATCTGACTTGCCCGTGCCGTACGTGGTCCACAAACGTCCGTGCAGAAGATTCTTAGCCACGCTCTCAGAGAACGGAAGCTCGTAGGGCTTGCCGAGCATGATAGAAGGCAACGCCTTGTATGAGCTCTGTCCGTAATCGTTTTTGGCAGAAATCCAGAGTGTTTTAAGAACCTGTGCACCGGTGTTCGTAACCATTGGTATGTCTATTGTTGTTTTACCCTTAACCGAGTCCACTTTAGTATAAGTGGGATAATAGTCGGAACCGCCACGCTCTGCAATGACATAGGTCACGTCTGAGAGGTCTACATATCCGTCGTAATTGCCGACATTCGACTCCTCCCATGTGAATGTCACCTTGTCGGGATGCTCGGCTGTGCGACGATTTTCGGGTTCCAGCGGCGATGTCTTTCCTACATATACAGCTACCGGCTTACAGTAGAAGCCCGCACCCTGCTCGTTCACTGCTGCCACACTATAGATATTGATGCCGTTTGTTGCGGTATTGTCAGTGAATGTCACTGTCGCACCAGGTTTGGCTGATGGTGCCTCGGCCACTACCTGACCCGAACGGCGGATGAGAAACTTGGTTATATTCTCGAGGTTGCTACCGTCGTAAGTCTTTTCTGGGGCCTTGAATGAGAGAGTGGCTTGCAGTGCTCCTTTCTCAGCGGCTACAACAGAAAGATTGCTAATGCTGTCGGGAGCGTTTTGCGAGACGCCCTCGCCAATAGTGATGTCGTCGATTTTCAGACCTTGCTGTCCCTTACCGCTGATGTCGTGGAAGCCGATATACAACTCCTCGTCTTCTGTGGGCGTGAAGGTGGCTTTGCGCACCTCATATTCGGAGAGCTCTATAGTCTCCTCGGGCAGCAGTGTCTCTGTCATGCCGGCAGCCGTTGCGCTTTTGCCATACTTCACCTCAAACTTCTGCGGATACCATCTTGAGGTGCCCTTGACACGGAACGATAAATTGTATACGCTACCTGCTTTCACCTTCAGAGCCGGCAGTATAAGCCACTCGTCGGCATCTGCGTTCTCCGATTTTGCAGTAGTTGCACATGCGTCCTTATCGTTTGACCAGTTAGGCTCGTCCCAAGCCCATGTTACACCGTCGCCGTTGCCGTCAATTATTTCATAGAGCGCCATCTCCGAAGCATCGTCAAACGTACCATAGAAAGGTGGCGTGATGGCGTTGCCGAAAGCCACATAGTTGCTCACAACCTCATCGCCCTTCACTCCGCCGTTGACGGGTGTGATGCCATAGCCGTATACGGCCTTGTCGGCATCGGAAGGAAGCATCTCTGTATAGGATGTGCCAGCGTATCCTTCCTGCACAATCTTTCCTTCAGGGTATCTCACAATGTTATATTTGATGTCACCCATATAACCTCCGTAGAGTCCTTCTGTAGGTGCGCTCCACATGACGTTCACCTTGCCGTTCTGGTCAATGGTGGTTATAACGTTCTGAGCCGATTTCGGCTTGTCCATACCGACATACTTGCTGCCAAGAAGGCGTGGACTCTGTCCTGCTTCATTGGCAAGAGTGATGATGAAGTTCACGTTGCCATTGCCTTTCAGCGTCACGCTCTGACGTACCTTGCTGCCTGCTGCTGCCTTACCCTCGGCAAGGGTGTCGGTGCCGTCGGTGATGGTATAGGTGATATCGCCGTTGAGTTCATCGCCTGCGAAAGTCTTTGTGGGCACATCAAAACAAACATCGCCCGTGAGCGAGCCGTTCTTGAAGTCGAATGTAAGGTTTTCGGCAATGGCAGGTGCTCCGTCCTCGGCTGCAGGCTTCGGGATAGAGAGCATTGTTATCATGTTCTGACCCTCGAAATCGCCAACAAGCGACAGACTTGCGTCGGTGAGGTCTACAGTGTAGAGCGTCGACTTCTTGTCGGCCTCTACACAGGCCCAATAGAAGGTGTTGGTCTTTTGGTCTATCTCACCACTCTGGTAGTAGAAGCTACCATCGCTCAACTTCAGTTGCTTGCCCGTTGAGCCTATATAGGTCTCTGCTGCAGTATTGGTGTCTATCTTGTAGAGGTTGCCGTCGGTAGCTACACCATAAAGCACGCCCTGCTTGGTCACACCCATTGCCACATACGAGTGGCGCAAGTCGCCAATCTTGGTGCGCGTCATCTTCTCATAGTCGACAATGCAAAGCTCGTCGCCGTTTCCTTCCGAATTGAGGAAATCGCCATATACCGTCGAACCATCGGGCGCAATAGCCGTTTCGTTGGCTATGAACGATTTGTTGTCAATCGACTTTTCTGCAAGTTTCTCCCACGTGTCTGTGTTATACTTATAATAGTATATCATATCAACACCCCAGAAGTTCTGATACATGATGAAGTAGAGATTGTTGCCAATCCATGCTCCACTGCCCGTAGCACGGAAGAAGTCTTCAACATATAGCTGCTTGACCTTTACGGGATTTTTAGCCATAAATTCATACCATCCGTAAGCGTAATAGTCTTGGCTGATACTGGCCCACCTGTTGTCGAAGAGTACATTGCCCCAAAGCTTCCGACCATCCTCGGATGCCACTCGCATAATTGTGTTGCTAATGCTTGGGGCAGATTGCTGTGTAGCTCTAACCTGAGCATTTGCACCACAGATTGCGAAGTTCGCTAACAGTGCAACTGCCCCGATTCTTGATAAAGTGTACTTTTTTCTCATATTTTTTTTATTGGTTATAGTGTACAAAGAGTTTTAGAAAAGAAATTCTATGCAAAGATATATTATTAAGATTTGGGAATAAAAGGTTTGGCTGTCTTTTTTTACAAAATGATACGCAAAATACCTACAACTTGTTAGTTGGTTTATGTTCAAATGAGCAAAATGTACACAAATAGGTATCGTATCGTGCAATGTGTTTGTTAAGGTTCTCGGTTCTTTAGTGTATACGTATCGGTTGTTTGTAGTGGGAACGTGCCACCGCTCGCGTTCGCCATCCGGTCAGATTGCGTCCGCCATCCGGTCAGATTGCGTTCGCCGTCCAATCCGATTGCGTCCGCTGTCCGATCAGATTGCGTTCGGTGAGCGATGCCAAAATATCAACAACTACCACGTTAACGTTGAGGTTATTGTTTGCGAACACACACAGCGAACTATCTAAAAGAAAGTGAAAAAGCAGAAAAACTCTTGGTTTTATTTGGTCGATACGCCGAAATAATCTATATTTGCGCAGTCTTAGTTACATAACGCCATTGACGTTAGACTGACGAAAGACAAACCATTTAAAAACGAAAAAATCTATTATCAACTAAAAAACCTTTTATACTATGAACGTAGAGAAAATCATGCATGATCTCGAGGCTAAGCACCCGGGAGAAGCCGAGTATTTGCAGGCAGTACGCGAAGTTCTTATCTCAATTGAGGACGTTTACAACCAGCATCCAGAGTTCGAGAAAGCAAAGCTTATCGAGCGTCTTGTAGAGCCGGAGCGTATCATCACTTTCCGTGTTCCTTGGACAGACGACAACGGCGAAGTACATGTAAATATCGGCTATCGCGTTCAGTTCAACGGTGCCATTGGTCCGTACAAAGGCGGCTTGCGCTTCCATCCATCAGTGAACCTCTCTATCCTGAAGTTCCTCGGCTTCGAGCAGACCTTCAAGAATGCGCTTACAACATTGCCTATGGGCGGTGGCAAGGGCGGTTCCGACTTCTCTATCCGCGGTCGTTCTGACGCAGAGGTAATGCGCTTCTGTCAGGCATTTATGACCGAACTCTATCGCCACATTGGTCCTGATGAGGACGTTCCGGCAGGCGATATCGGCGTAGGCGGCAGAGAGATTGGCTATCTCTTCGGCATGTATAAGAAGCTCACACATCAGTATCAGGGCGTGCTCACAGGCAAGGGCTTGGAGTTCGGCGGCTCACGCATCCGTCCGGAGGCTACCGGTTACGGCGCACTCTACTTCGTACAGCAGATGCTCGCTACACGCGGTCTCGACCTCAAGGGCAAGACAATCGCTATCTCTGGCTTCGGCAACGTGGCTTGGGGTGCTGCGAAGAAGGCTACAGAGCTCGGCGGTAAGGTTATCACCATCTCTGGTCCTGACGGATACATCTACGACGAAGCAGGCATCGCAGGCGACAAGATCGACTACATGCTCGAGCTCCGCTCTTCAGGCAACGATATCTGCCAGCCTTACGAGGACGAGTTCCCAGGCTCTAAGTTCGTTGCAGGCAAGAAGCCTTGGGAGGTTAAGGCAGACATCTACCTCACATGCGCTACACAGAACGAGCTCAACGGTGCTGATGCCGACATGATTCTTGCTCAAAAGCCGTTATGCGTTGCTGAGGTGTCTAACATGGGCTGCACAGCTGAGGCTGTTGACAAGTTCGTAGCTGCCGAGCAGCTCTTCGCTCCTGGTAAGGCAGTCAACGCAGGTGGCGTGGCTACATCAGGATTGGAGATGACACAGAACTCAATACGTCTGAGCTGGAGCGAGAAGGAAGTTGACGAGAAGTTGCACTACATCATGCACTCTATCCACGAGCAGTGCGTGAAGTACGGCAAGCGTGCTGATGGCTACATCGACTACGTTCGCGGTGCAAACATCGCTGGCTTCATGAAGGTTGCTAACGCTATGATGGCTCAGGGCATAGTATAATGTCAAGAGTCAGAAGTATAAACATCTGAATTATAAGTGAAAAAAAGAAATACAATATTAGTAATTCTTGCAACAATAAGCCTTGCCTTTGTCTGCGCTCAAACGCAGACAGGCAAGGCTTCGTTCTATTCTAAACGTGCCACGGGCTCGCGCACAAGTAGCGGCGAGCGCCTACATCACGACAGTCTCACCTGCGCCCACCGCACCTATCCCTTCGGCACACTGCTGCGCGTCACCAACGAGCGCAACGGCAAACAAGTAATCGTGCGTGTCACCGATCGCGGTCCGCACGGACGCGGACGCATCATCGACCTCTCTTATCGCGCTGCACGGGAGCTCGGCATTCTTGCGCAAGGCGTAGCCGTCGTGAGGGTGGAGCGCGTGCATACCTCCAAAATACCATTCAAGCCCGAGAAGGAAACCCTTCCCGAGCTCGACTTTGAAGTGACGGAGTACACGCTGCCCGAAGACGGCGTGTTCCATTTCAACGAAACAAAATAATAGATATATGGTGTTCAAATTTCAAATGACATAAAAACAAATGCGTATGAAAAAAATCTTAGTTGTTGTACTTTGGGCTTTTGTTAGTATAGCATACGCTCAAGAATATAAGCCAATGCTTACAGATGGTAAAGAGTGGCTTTGTATGTTGGAAGTAGAAGGTTCGCCTGATGGCGCAGACGGAAAGTGGCCATACAAGATAACTGTGTGTGGAGAGTCTGTAGAGGACGGTAGAATATTTAAAAAGCTCAAAAAAGAATACACTGATTCGGTACCTAAAAATGAGCAAAAAATCTCTTATTCTGTGGCTTATGAAGAAAACGGACAGGTTTTCAGAAAATATGATTTTGATTTTGAGGGCGAAAATATACTTTTAATTTTAGACTTCAATTTGAAAAAAGGCGATGTTGCCACTCGTTTAGGCGAGGTGGTTACAGACGTAGATTATGTGGAAGCTTATGGCGTGCGTCGTAAACGATTAAAAATAGGGAAATATTTTTATTGGGTAGAAGGAATAGGCTGTGACGATGAAAATGGATTGGCTCCGAGAATTCCTATACCTACTTTTAGAATATGTTCACGTATATTGAAGTGTTACGAGGGAGGTGAACTTGTATTTACAGACAAGGATTTCCTGACAAATACAACATCTATCGGACGTGTTGCCGACGATATTATCCAAACAGAGTATTTGTACAACCTGCAAGGTGAAAGAGTCTTCAGACCAAGTAAGGGAATTTATATTAAGGGCAGCCGTAAGGTTGTTATACGATAAAGAAGATGTAGATGGGTCCTACAAATTAGTCTCAAAACCGTAGTACTAATTTGTAGGACCCATTATCAGCTTTTGCCATTCTTCAAGCAAAAGCCCTGCTATGTAACCATCACTGCGACAGTGCATGTCGGCAATCCCTTCGCTAACCATTTTGTAGACATACGAGTCGTAGAAGAACTCCAATGAGTTTTCTAAAGAAAGTCCGCTCTGCTCGCTGAACAATTTCACGATGCGTGCGTATTTCATTTGAAGTATTGTCTTATTTGCCTCCATAGCTTCCTTTTTTTATTTTATCTCTTCTGCCTCAATGAAGTGCAGACTTTTACCGATAACGTCTTGCTTAGTGATACATATCTGGTGGTTGGGGTGTATGAAAGCCAGACGTTCCAGTGCTTCCGTTTTGCTGATATTGCCCGAGAAATAAAGGTCTATCGTGTTGAAAACCTTGTCATCAGCTATGCCTCCTGAAACAATATCGTAAAGCTCTGTTGGCTTTCCAGCACGGCACGCCGCAACAAAATCAAGCCACTCTTCATCGTATGTTGTAAATTCTTTTACGTTATATGCACTTAAGTCATCGTCCAATACATAATGGTTCAAGTAGGCTTTGTCTCCACGAAACAGAAAACGTTGTGAATATTTTCTTGCTTGGTCTGCAAGCGAAGTTAGGTAGAAACCTTTTCCGAAGTCAAGCAGTTCGCGTGAGTGATATACATCCGGCGACTCAATGATACAATTTGATGCGTGATACAGTTTCATGCTAAAGTTCCTCTTTTTTTTAGTAGTTCAATCAAATCGTTCATAATATAATCTTTGCTAAATGTGTGGAGCACGTCATAGCAAGGCACAATGTATCCGTCCAATACGCCTGAAGAACGAAGCATTTTGTAAACTTTGCTTGCGCTCATGTTCAGACGCTCGGACAGATTGCCTACGCAATATGTTATGAAATCCAGTTGGTACTCTTGCATAAAATAAAATCAGTGTAGTATTGTATTCGCAAATGTACTTCTTTTTGATTAATCTGCCAACTTTATTTGCCGTTTTCTTATGGTTGGTGCGCTTTTGTTTTCTTGGCTTTCAGTTAGCGTAACACAAAAACCTTTGTCTCGTGCGCAGCCACCGTGCCCTTCCATTTGTTGGCACGCTGTGCTATGTCGCGATGCTGCCAAACGTCGCGTACGGTGTACTTGCCGTTGAGCCCGACGGTTGAGAAGTTGAGGCTCACGCGCTGTACTGCGTCCGACGGATTGAGTATAGCCACGGCGTGCGAACCGTCGGCAAGCGGTTTCACGAACACCTGCTGCGTCGGCTCGTTCACGATGCGCTCTGCAGCCTTGCCGAGAGCATCCTGATTGATGGCGATGATTTCCTTGTTGAGCAGTATGCGGCGGTCGTCGTCAGATACGTTGCGCAGGTCGTTGGTCATGGCAAGCACCGACGAGAGCATACACCACATGCTCATCTGTGTTTGGTATTCGGTCTGAGTGCAGCCCACACCGCCGAGGTCGCTCGACGGTCCGCCCTTTCCGCGCAGACCAACCACGAGCATGTCCATGTCGGGCCATTGTCCCGGACGTGCGTGCTTGGCGAGCGGTGCCGTGATGTCGACGATGTCGAGGATGCCCATGCCTCCCTCCTTCACGATGTCTTTCCACATGTCGCGCACGTCGTACGAAGTGCGCCAGAGTTGTCCGCCCACTTCCTCGCACCACTCCTCACACTGGCGCTGTCCCCATTCGCAGATGCCGAGCACGATGTCGCGGCCCGACTTCTGCAGTGCGTCAGCCATTGTGCGGTAGCGTTGGCGTGCCGTTGCGCTGTCCTCAGGTGCGTTGCAGTAGTCGTACTTCAGATAGTCGATGCCCCATGAGGCGAAGGTGCGTGCGTCCTGCTCCTCAAAACCGAGACTCGCTGTCCATCCGCCACAAGTGAGTTGTGCCGCATCCGAGTAGATGCCGAGCTTCAGTCCCTTAGAGTGAACATAGTCGGCGAGTGCCTTTATACCCGATGGGAACTTCTCAGGGTCGGGTATGATGTTGTTCTGTCGGTCGCGTCCGCCCTGCCAGAGGTCATCGATGAAGATATATTCGTAGCCGGCATCGCGAAATCCGCCTTCGACCATAGCGTCGGCTGTCTCGCGTATGAGCTGCTCGTTGATGTTTCCCTGGAAGAGGTTCCATGTCATCCAACCCATTGGCGGTTTCGGTGCAAGTTGCTTGCGTGGAGTAGGGGCTTCTTCTGCCGAAGCGAAGAACGACGAGAGGCAGAGGGCTGCCGAGAGAATAAGAGATTTGTTCATAATGATTTGTTTATAGGTTGTTTGTTGTTGAGATGCTGAGATGCTGAGGTGTTGAGATGTTGAGGTGTTGTGATGTTGAGGTGTTGAGATGGTGAGGTGGTGAGATTTGCATTGCTAATGTCAACATCTCACCATCTCACCACAACAACTTCAGTTAATATAATGCACAAAGTTAGCAATAATATTTGGCAACGTAGCACAATTCCCGCATTTCTCTTTGCTTATTGAAACATTAGCATTACTTTTGCATCCTTAGGAGGGTATGGCATCCCTGCCATACCCACGCAGCCCT
>ULZG01045477.1_pt1 | contig 42914 bp, 47 predicted proteins | sample 1962881 | NCBI WGS metagenome assembly ULZG01 (sample SAMEA4835883, study PRJEB28245) | human gut metagenome | biome: gut microbiome; material: fecal sample | place: Denmark | collected 2008 | reverse complement strand
AGCAGCACCTCGAAGAGGTCCGTGAATCCCCGACGCGTCAACCGGCAGGGCGTGGCCGTCAGTCCCAGCACCTTCGCCCTAGGACAAGCCTCCACCACCGCCTTGTACGTCTTCGCCACGGCATGGTGGGCCTCATCAATCACCAGCAGGCCCGGCCTCTCCGCCAGTTCCCTTTCGTGGCGAGAGAGCCACTGGATACTATACACCCGCACCCGATGGTCCAAATCGCCCGAAAGTTCTCCAGCCTGCAGCGTCCCGACGATCTGTTCCACCAGTTCCCTGCGGTGCACCACGATCCACACCGTCCCCTCGTTCTGCGACAACCACGCGCGCACACACGCCACCAGCAGGCACGTCTTCCCCGTACCCGTCGGCATCTGCACCATCACGGACCAGTGCGACCCAAAAGTCTCATCCACCCGCCGTTTCATATCAAGCTGATAATCGTAAAGCTGCCTCTCCTTCATACCATTCTGCTTTAGCGCATCCAGCTCATGCGCAGAAAAAGAAGATTCATACCCAAAAACGCCAAGGCTGCATTGATGTTTCAATGCAACCTTAGATGTATATAAAATCAGGGAACTTGATAATTGTTTACTATTCCCCTATTTTTCCAAAAAGATCAAATAAAAACGTAGATAAAGTCAGTTCAAGTAGTTTGCAGAAAAAAAGCATACGCCTATTTCCCACGCTCTCAACCTATACCTCCAACAGAAATACCTGTAGCCACAAAGATGGCTTGGTCGGAAATGTTTTTCTCATGCAGCTCCCTTGCTATAATTACAAGCGCTTCTTCACGAGTTTTCTCGTATTCGCCCATAAGCACTTTTAAACGAACTTCCACATATCCCTCTGCAAAACCTTGTTCTTTAGCCCAATCCAAAGAGTTTTTCAGATCTCGATAGGCTTTAAGGCAAGCCTCGTATTGTTCCTCAACGCCAGGTTCTTCCACCCTCGTACGCAAATCGGCAAGTTTTGCTCTCTGCTTTTCCAGATAGTCAAGCATTTCTTTGTAAGTCTCTGTACTCATATCATCCCGTTATTAGTTTTTACAGCTGCAAGTTGATACCTGAACATCCCTGTAAATTCAGCATCTTCACTTGCCATTTTCGCAATTACTGAATTACAAAGATCCACCATCTCGACATTTCCCTCTGCCAGAGCTATTTCCCTAATATCACAACAATTTTCATAGCTCTCCCAGCACTGTCTTCTACGCTGCAGAAGCTCAGGCCTGTTAAGCCCTAACAAATCAATCGTTCCCTTCGCTCTTTGAATACTTTCTGGACTTCCATCTTTCGCAATCAAGTGATGACGAGCAAAGGCCAAATAATCTCCAACATTCTCTAATGCAGGATGAAGCAAAAGCGGAGTCTCCTGCTCAATATCTCTGGAAGAAATATTCCTTGTAGTTTCATCAAGCAAAGGAAAATGATTACGCTTATAGCTCGTGTTACACTCACTGCAGCTATAAAGAAGATTATCCCAACTATAAGCAAGCCAGTAATAACCAGGCTTATGCAGCACATCTTCTTTTCCACAATCATATCCCCCTTTAGGTCTAAAGTGCTCTACTGCACCATAATCCCCATTCAAGAATCGCTCACAGTAAGCACATTTTCCATGCTGGTCTATCTTTAGTTGCTTTTTCACATCTGCTGCCGCATAGACTCCATTTTTAAATGACAAGTCGGTCACACCAGCATCCACTAGTTTGCACAATTCTTCCGTTTCTTTATTCCCTTCATTGATAAGGGTGTGGGGCATGCTACATGATTTGTTTATCTTGTTCATTTCGTCTGAATGTGCAACTTATCAGCAACTTTGTGTATGTATTCACGCAATTTCATATCCTCTAAAGTAGAGGAACTAGACAAACCTCTCAGTTTTTCATCCAATGCAGCCAATCTACATTTTTCCGCATGATTTAATTGAGCATATCTACCTAACAAATCATTTTGTTCAGCAATATCCGCATCATAAGTCGGCGATTGCAAATTGGACAACCCGAACAAGTCGCTCAGCAAGACTTGCCCCACATCATAGCGACTGTAATCTGAATGGCAGACATTGATCTTGCCATCGTTAAGTGTGACGATTTGAGCAAAATCGACAGCCCCTAATAAAACAACAGGGCTATGTGTCGTCACGATAAACTGGACATTAGGAAACACCCTATGCAGATTTGCTAAAATAATCCGCTGCCATTTGGGGTGGAGATGCAAGTCTATCTCATCAACAAGAATCACACCAGACCCCTCCAACGGATTATCCAGCCCCGGATTGCCTTCAGCCATTCGCGACGCAATATCAGCAACCATGGCAATAATAATTTTATAACCATCACTGTATTGCTCCAGCCGCAATTCACGTTTATCCCCACCGTTTTTCTCCTCAAGAACAAATCGTAAAGGATGAATAGCTATATGCGGATTTGTGTATAGAGGTCCGACGAAAGCCTCAATGGCAGAGCGGACAGATGCCAACACAGGTGAATGATAAGAAAAGTCACGACGCCGCTCACGCTCTCGTCGTTCCTCGTCTTCCATCATATCATACCATGCAAAGAATCGCTTAAAATTGGAAGCTGCATCAAGAGAATTGTTGTAACAATCCCATTGCGCAAAAACCGTCTGAAATCCCCGCTTCCGCTCAGGAGCTTTTATCTGCCCACGTCCGGTACCATAATAAGCCAATATCGGTATGTTAACCTTCACCTTATTCGCCAAAATTTCCTCTTGGACACCTTCCGCATAGGCTTTCAGTTCCTTTACATCTGAGACAGGACACTTGCTCCAACCTTTTCGAGTTCGTGATACTTTGCAGACCTTTCCGTTATCTAAAACCAAGTCCATGGAAACATCCAGATAGGGGGCAACCTGATTGTCACTCAGAATATGCACATCACTATCCTTGAAGCTTTTTGCAGTATTACCTGGAAAGGAACCTACATAGGAACTCAACAATATAGATGCTGCGTCAAGAATCGTACTTTTGCCACACCCGTTATTTCCTAAGAGAATAACCACGTTCTTGTCTGCATCAAAAGAGACCGTTTGAGGCTTATCCCCAAACAGTCTTATATTCCTAAGGCTCAAGCTTTTTATCCTCATATCCATTTATTATATTTTGCAAATATACAAACTTTTACTCAAAACAAAAAACTTTTTCCATTTTTTCCGTTCTCCTCCTTATAATAAAGGAGAAAGAACATCACGCAATAACCCAGTCAGCCCAAAGATCATTTCCTTCTGCGAATCATCTGACTACCAATTCCCCTCAAACACCACGCTCGGCTCTATCACATCCACGCTATGCCACACCCCCTTTGGAATCTGGCACCCATACCGAGCCTCAGCAGGACACAGACGGATGCGGCGTACCTCACGGTAATCGACCTTGCGCACTATGTCCTGTACATCCATCCCCTGCGGGAGTCCATGGGGAGCGGCCGATCCATACCCCACGATCTCCTCGTAGAGCACCACGTCCAACTTGCCACACAAGCAGAGGACCGTCTCCGCCGTCGCCTCATGCCGATGAATCGACACTTGCGTACCGGGCAGCAATGCGCAGAGCGCACGCTGCCCAGTATCCTGCGGCGATGTGCGCAAATCACACACCTGCCGACGACGAGGACTACTCACCGCTTGCTCAAACAAGGCACCTAAGAAATCCTTGTCAAACTCCATCATATTTTCCTCAGTGCGATATACTATATATGAGAAACGATATCGACGAAGTTCTCAATCACATACTCCAGATCCTCATCCGTCATTTTGGTGTTCAACGGCAACGTGATCTCGTTCTCAAACAAATGATAAGCATTCGGGAAATCCTTGATGTCGAAGCCCAACTTCTTGTAAGCCGTCATCATCGGCAGCGGCTTGTAGTGGACATTCGTGGCAATGCCCCGCTCCGCCATCTGCTCTATCACCCGGTTCGCCTCCTCTCGCGTCTTGCCCAGCAGGCGCACCAGATACAGATGCCCCGAAGAAGCATAGTCCGCACCATAGTGATGCAGCACCGCCACGTTCAGCGATCGGAAAGCCTCATCGTAGCGCGCTATCATCTCGCGGCGACGCTCCAGCATCCCCTGATAGCGTTCCATCTGCACCAGACCAATGGCAGCTGCCACGTCCGTCATGTTACACTTATACCACGTCCCGATGATGTCATACTCCCAGGCACCCACCTTCGTCTTCGCCAGCGCATCCTTGTTCTGACCGTGCAGACTCAGCAACTGCGCCTTGCGATACAGGTTCTCGTTCCACGTCTCGCCCGCAATCTCCGGCACACCGCTAAACGTATTCTCCACCTGCTTGTCCAAGTCCTTCACCACCTGCTCGTTGCCGAAAGGCAGATGCCACGTCAGCGCACCACCCTCTGCCGTCGTGAAGTTCTTCACGGCATGAAAACTAAAGGAAGAGAAGTCAGCGATTGATCCCACCTTCTTTCCCTTGCGCGTAGCACCGAAGGCATGGGCCGCATCACAACAGATCGCCACGCGTCCCAGCATCCTTTGCAAGTCCGTCTTCGGAACAAAGAGGTCCCTCTTGCGCTCTACGATCGCAAACAGACGGTCGTAGTCACACGGGATACCCGCCAGATCTACCGGGATAATCGCTTTCGTCCGCGGCGTGATAGCCCGCTCCACAGCCTCATAGTCCATTTCCAGGCAGTCCTTCTGCACATCCACAAAGACCAAGGTAGCCCCCACATGCGTCACCACCGACGCACTCGCCGTATAGGTATAAGCCGGGACGATCACCTCGTCACCCTCGCCAATCCCCAGCAGCCGCAGGGCCATTTCCCCACACGCCGTCTGCGAACCGAGGCAGACCGCCTTATCTACCCCTACAAACGCAGCCACTTTCGCTTCCAGTTTCTTCGTACGCGGTCCGGTGGTGATCCACCCAGACAGTATGGCGTCGCGTACTTCCGCAGCCTCCGCCTCCGTCATGTCAGGCGGAGAGAAAGGCACATTACGCAATTTCATTGTCATAAACAAAACTATTTAGTTGATGAATATTTCTCACAGCGAGGGCTTCAGCACATGACTCCACAGTTGCGTACACAGCGATACCGCCGCACGCTCCCGATACACCATGTCGTGCTTCCATCGGTTCGCATACCACCGACGAAAGCGAAAAGCCACCTCCCTCATCCTGTTCTTGTGTTCTTCCGACTCCACCTCGGGAGCCAATATATCCTGCATGCTCCGCTCCACCAGCCCTTGGTCAACGGGCAGGTCAGGAAACAGCGAAGCATCAAAACCAAGGTATCTCACGCAGATAGCATTCAGCACCGCCAGGTAAGGCCTCATCCCTACCCTGTCGAGCTGCGCCAAGAGCCAATGCCAGTCCACCCCCGTTCTCCTGATGTAGAACGCCCAGTCCAAGACGATACGCAGGCTGATATCCACCGAGGCAAAATGCTCCCCGCTATGGCGCAGCAGATACAGCGAGTTGAAACGTTCGGAAGGCAAGCAGACGTTCGCTATTCCCGATGGCTCCACCTCGTCAAGCTGCCCCTGCAAGATAGCCTCTATCTCGGCCGTCGAACGATGCGCATGCACATTGAGGAAACTATAGTGATTCTCCACCATCGTCTGCCCCAGTTGAAACACCGAGTGCTTATGGTGCGAGTTGTCTATCTCCACCCCAAACCGCGCCTGCAACCGCTCGTCCGCCTCCTGCTGTTTGCCAAAGAGAAAGATGTCGATATCCCCCGTCGGGCGATGCTTCGGCACAGGCCATGCCAGCGACAGCCCATACCCCTTCAGGAGCAGCATACGCACCCCCATCTCGGCATAGAAAGCAGCAAGACCCGCTATCACATGCCTGTGGTGCTCATACATCCGCTCCATGCGCATCACCATTCCCATCCATTCCAGCACCACCTCCTTCGGCGGACGCTGCCCGGCGGGAAGTTTCTCGACCACGTCAAAGACGATACCTCCCACCCCTTGGCGGAAAGCCCGCTCCTTGATCTCCCGCCAGTCGATATCAGCAGGCAGGTCCACAACCTCCTCCCTCACCGCCATCCGCAGCAGGAGCAGCAATGCCCGGTCGTTATTTCCCACGACACACGCTCTTGATGACCTCCACATACTTCTGAGTACCCACCTCACGCGTCAGGTTGTCCATCACAAACTGTCGTCCGTTCCGTCCATACCTCCTGCAGAGTTCACGGTTCTCATAGAGCGAGATGATCGACTGCTTAAACGCCTCCTTGTCCCCCGCCTTGGTGAAGATGCCACATTCGTTGCCCGCCAAAATATCCTTCAACTCATTCTCGTCGAAGTTGGCCAGCACAGGGCGCGATGCCGACATGATACTCCACGTCTTGCTCGGCAGACTATTGGCACCCACCCCAGGCTTCGAGATGACAAGGCCTGCATCCCCCAGCGAGAATACATAGCTGATGTCCTCGTAGGGCTGAAACGGCAGCATCGTCACGTTCGTCAGTCCGTCGCGTGCCACGATCTCCTCCACCTGCTTCTTATAGGCACCTTCGCCCACCAGCACCAGGCCAATCTGCGGATGCGACACCTTCAGTTCCTTCATCACCTCCAGCAGCATATCCATATTCTGCGTCAGTCCGATGTTACCCGAATATTCGATGTAGAACTTTCCTCGGTCCAAATGATACTTGTCAAAGAGCTTGTTCTTCTCACGCGGCACATCCACCACAGCGTTCTGATCCACCCAGTTATAGACCACCACGATCTTATCCTCGGGCACGCCCTTCGCAAGCAACAGTTGCTTAAAGTCTTCCGAAATCACAATGATTTTGTCAGTACAAGCATAGGTGATCTTCATCACCAACGAACCGATATTCCACAACAGACCTCCTTTTTTAGCCAAGCCCGTTCCTGCCAAAGAGTCAGGAAACAAATCTTGCGCATTAAAGACCACAGGTTTCCTACGAAGCAACTTGACCAATGGCAATTTCAGTCCTTGAATCGGAGGCGTACTGTCTATAAAGACCACGTCATACCCTTTCGTCAGACAATACCATAATTGTATCACCTCGCTCAACAGATAGCGTAAAGCCCGCGCTATCGGATTCTTCCCCTCTCCATACAAGGGAAAGCGATAAATGCTAACCTTGCCACCACACTTTTGCTCATGTCGTTTCCACACGACGTTCGAATCCACATCTCGTGTCGGCGTGGGTACTGTCAGCACAGACTCTATACCTTCTTCAGCACACCGATCCATCACATTGTCCAAGATATACAAACCCGCACAAGTTTCTGGATAGTAATATGCCGCTGGGAAAAACACTTTCATAAAATTTTATTCTGTGATAAATTTCACTTCAGCCACCAATCTCTCAGCCAGTTCCACAGCTCCCTGCGGAGTATCGTCCGTCACGATCACATGTCCAGAACGAGACAGACTACTTGTCACAGGAGGTATCACGTCCCCCTCCTTTGGATAAATCTCCCAAAGATACACATGGGGATTATTCAATACCTCCGTGTTAGAAATACTCACAAGCTTTCCAGGCTTCGGACAGAAATAGCGAATACAGACACCCTTGGGATCTTTTTTGGCGCTTAAGTCAGGTTCCACACCCAAAGCCACATCAATAGCCGCTGCCACCATATCAATGCCCGTACTCAAATGAGTCAACTCTGTAGAAATAAAATCTCCGCCAAGGCGCGCGCCAACCTCCATCAAATACGCCTTACCGTTCATCAACTTAGCCTCAGCATGACAAGCGCAATTGTTTACACCCAAAGCCCTCACGCCTGCAATAGCGGCAGCCTTCAGCGTTTCAACATCAGCGTCAGAAAAACAAGAAGGTTGATTATGCCCCAACTCCACAAAATGGGGAGCGTCCGTCGTCTTTTTATCAGTCACGGTAAGCACGTTCACCTTGTCGTTCCATACAATGATCTCTATAGAAAACTCGGGGCCCTCTATAAACTGCTCTATCAATACAGAATGATCCCGACTTTCATTGAGAGCCTCATCATAAGCTCTGATGAAATCCCCCTTGTCCATATCTCGGGAGACCTTTGCAATACCTCTTGAACCCGAATTGCGGGACGGTTTCAATATCGCATCGGTATCAAACTCGCTCTGCAAACGACTCCAAGCGTCCTCGGCATTCACTGTCAAGATACTTTTTGGCGATGGTGCATTACCTTTTTCAAAAGCCTCACGCATCAAATGCTTGTTAGTGGCCCTAATGGCTTGCTCACGCGTAATACCCGAAAGCCCAAACTCGTCATTAATTCGCCCCATTACGCTCATGCTTACTTCCGAGCAAGGATGTATCACGCCATCAATCTGCTCGTCACGCAATGCTCTCAAGACCTCCTCCTCCGAGGTGATGTTCACCACCAAGGCCTTGTCGGCATATTTAAGTCCCACAGCATTGGGATTTCCATCCGCAGCGATGACATATATACCCAACTCTTTAGCCTTCTTAATTATAGGAAGTTGCAAAATGCCCGCAGCCAATACCAGCAGACTTCGTTGAACTTCTCTAAAAGAACTTTCCATATTTATTGTACTATTTCACAAATAATCGTTGCAACATCTTCCATATCGTCCCAAGAATACCGCTGATCGATAGGAACACTTAGCATACGGGAACTCATCATTTTTGATACTTCACACACCCGCTGAGCATCGCTGCATATAGGCCATAACAACTGCGTATACACACCTCTTTTCGCTAAAGCATTTTGCACCTCATCACGTTTATTCACTAATATTGGCAACGAGAATGGAGCCCCATCCATGCATCGTTCCAAGCCAGGAACCATATCTATCTTTCCATTTAACAACATCCAAAGATGTTTCATATTCTCGCGTCGTGCATATGCTATTTCTTCGCCATTTACTAAAGCCAACTGCATACGAGCACGTTCCGAAATAGGACGAACAGCAGTAAACCCATCGAGGATTGTCTCGCAATTGCGTATAACATTGAGGAACTCAGATTTTTCATTTTGGTCCTTATTATACATATAACGAGCTTTTTTTGTCTGTGCTGCAAATCGTTTTTCGGCAAAATCCTTATGTTCTTCCTGTATATATTGCATAGGTAAGGGATCCTTGCTCATAATAATGGCCCCATCACATACTCCAACGCTTTTACGAATGCTGCTTACATAAATATCAACATTTTGATTACAGATTTTTTTGAACGAAAAAGTACAATGACTAAAATCCTCTATAATCTTAATGCAACATCGGCTCTTACTTTCATACTCACGAACCTCTTGAATAGCCTTCTCTGTTGAAGCACTTCCATAATAGTTCATTGTTAATATAGCTTGAGGCCTTACTTGCTCTAACAAGACTCTTAGATAGTCTGTATCTACCGTTAAATCTTCTCGCAAACGATAATACACCACATTCCAACCAGCTTTCACAAACGGAGCTGTCATTGACCAGCAACAATAGGCAGGAAAAAGAATTGCCTTTTCTTTTTGAACTGAAGAAGCAATAGCGGCTAATAATAACGCTTCTCTGCCGGACCTCAATAATAAAGTATCTCTTTTAAAATCGTTTAAACTATTAAAATAGCCATCAGGCAAAGTTATAGCCGGATGCTCACTACCATATTCTCGCATAGTTCTAGTTTCTAGTAACATTTACATTTTCACGGAATAACACTGTCTTGATAGTTTTTAGAACAATCTTCACATCTAAAACAAAACTAATATTCTTAGCGTAATATACATCATTTTTTATCTTTTCTTGAGCGTCTACGCTATTACGAAAATATGCTTGGTTGTACCCTGTAATACCTGGACGTACCTCAAGAAAAACTTTCTCTTCTTCTTTGTACTTATCAAGCCAATCCAACGGATCTGGGCGGGGGCCTATTACGCTCATATCACCCTTAAGAACATTAAGAATCTGAGGAATTTCATCCAAACTTGTTTTACGGATGAACTTTCCAAGTTTCGTCACACGAGGATCGTCTTCACCATTGTAGGTTGAGCCATCCTGCAATCGAATATCTGGTGCATTCACCCTCATTGAGCGAAACTTATGCATTGGGAAGGGTTTACCATGTCTTCCCAATCTCATGCCAGAGTAAAACATTGGGCCTCTATCCATAAAGAAATAGAAAGGGGCCAGAATGATAAATATTACACAGAAAAAAGGAAACGCACATAGTGCAAGAAAGAAGTCAACTATTCTTTTAAAGAAAATAACATACATAGCTTTATTCGTAACAATTCAACAATATCATTTAAGATCTAATGGCGCTTATATCAAAAGGACGGATTGTTTTATCGTCAATCATAAGAACAGTCTTCTTGTCAAAGGCTTGTCTAAATCCTAGCTCATAAAACACATTAGGATTCCTTGCGCTCAAATCACAAATTGCAATATTACAATTTAAGGCATTTTTCAAAATGTCTATTATAATAACATTTGACTTCGCTGTAGCATCTGCCCTTATTGCTTCATAGCCTGCCTGTTGACAAGCTGGCAAAATGATATGCTTATATACCCTATCAAAATGACCATCAGAATAACCATCAACATCACTTATAGACATAATAACAAAGCACCTTTTCTTCCCTTCTTGTGTTAAAACTTCATTTTTTTCCATCATTTATCCTATATTGAAATTCTTATATTTCAAGCACGCACAAGCCCCATCCACTATGACATGGGACCTTTCATAATTATATACAAATGTGTTTTGGTCATTTAACAACGGCTTTTGAGCAAAAATCAATGCACTTTCTACTAAGTCTATATCATTATCAACCTTTGCACACGAATAACACAGTTCCTCACCAGCCAATAATTCTGACTTGAACAATTCGTACTTCTCGTGGTTCAAATGCCTTTCATGTATATCCTCAGATTGACCAATATAAATAATATCGTTCAAAAACACCGTATTACTCTGCTTGTCATATTGGCATCTATATACCATATATATACCTGCATAATTGGGAAGAGCACTTTTGTTACAATCCCTCCAATAGCCTTCAAAGCTTAACCTAATTTCTTTCATATAATATATTATTCTAAGATACCTTATCTAAAAACTGTTTTTCATAAGCCACCAATGATCACCGCATTGCATATACTCAAATAAAGCAATAACCTCACACGGCGTATTATCATTCTTACACCCTTTAGCACCCGTTCGAATAAGGACAAAGCATCCGCTTTGACCAACGCACGCTGACCAAAAAAGTGACACCATACAACAGCGAGGGAATAGAATTCCCCGATGTATGGCTAAGCAAAAATATGGTTACAAAAACGCTTCCCTTTATGGGAAACTATAGACAGTTTTAGGATTCAAAGTTCCTCATCATGGTATCGCTCCATGCCCTGCCGCCACTCGGATGAGGATATTACACAACTATGATTGAATAGTTGTTTTTAATTTGTCCAAAAGCAATAGCGCTTTCTTTTCTGGAAGATTCAAACTCAGAAGCATTTGTCTCAAAGCCACAGGATATTTTCTCAAGAATCGCGTGTTATTTTGGCGCTTTTTCACCTCCTGCAGAAACAACCTCTTCAAGTCCCTCACTGCAGTCTTGGCAAAGAGATCCTTACAGTAATCAAACCGTTTATACCCTGGTACAGACATGAGATCATGCCCTAAGTTTTCAGCCATGCGCTCATACTCACAAGCCCTCAGACAAGAAAGCATGGCATAGGAATTGAGATGCTCATTCTGCCTTGCCTCCCTCCATTCTCGGAGTTCCACCCCGTCACTGCCATTAGCCATGACAATGATTCCAGTCTCCTCCTCCACCACTTGCAAATAGTCGCCGACTTTACTTTCCGGCACTACAAGGTAGCACTTGTCAAAGACCCCTTTGTAATCCCCCATTTGCCTGTCCAGCCTTCGTGGGGAATCATATTCCGTCTTGATTTCAAAGACCTTGCTTTCACCATTAAACATCACCATGTCAGCTATCGAACTGCCCACCCGAAACTCACTAAAATAAGCCGTGCTTCTCGTTCCATAACGACGAAGCAGAAGGTTCACCAGCTCATTCTTGTAAACATACTCACAGCGATAGTCCTTGGAAATGGCAGCATAGGCCCCTCTTATCAAGCCCGCATACGTCTTGCTCCTAAGACGATACTTTGCACGAAGCCAATCAAAACGGGAGAAATCATCAAACAGGAGAACATCGGTAAAGGCAGAGCGAGAGAAGGCCGTAGAGAAATCCCTCAGCCTTACCATGCGCTTATTATGTGCCACTGTCCTCATCATCCGATTCCTTCAATAGTATCTTTGTCAATCTACTCGCCTGCAAATGTACCACTTTTTATCGACATAGACAAAAAGAACTTCGCATAGATTGACAATTCAGGGCGAAGATGCTAAAACATATCAAACATTCTCAATACCGCTTCCCCAAACCTTACATTGCAAACTTTTTCAATTGCCGCAAAGCAATCGTGACGAAAGACACATTAAACAATTTCTCCTTACGCTTGCTCCATTTCTGTATCTCTTGCACTAGGAAATCGATAACAGTCTTTTCATCAGCGTCCTGCCACCCCTTCATTTCGGGCCTGTTTTCCAACAGATAATCCACCGTAGAGAGGAGTTCTAACGAATAGTTGGAATAATTGCCGCGCAAGAACTGCATCGCCTTATTACAAATATCTCGCAAACTACTATCCTTATAATTATCAACGTATTTCTGAGCCTCCGACGCAGCGTCATCAGTCAGCCAGATATAGTCAAATGGGCGCACGTTCATACCACCCATCCCTTTCACATAGCTACCATTCATATAGTAAAGAACATGAGCCACCTTGCCACCTGAATAAGGACCATAATAATAAGGTTTAAAGTCTATGCGAAAGTATCTTTTAGCTCCGAATCGCTGCATAAAGTATATCAGTTTCTCGGCAGCAAAGACAGAAGCAAACTCACCCTCACTATTCATATCGGCGAACATCAACAAAAGCATGGCTCTGGCCGGTGTGAGCTTTACACGCTCCGTTTTCATCCTTTCCACGATGGCATCAGAAGGCTCGTACAAATACACATCACAGTCCACTGTAGAAAGTTCCTGCTCCACCATTTGCTTAACCCGTAACCAGTCAAGCCCCCCATTGTGTGAACCAAGAGGCGGAATGGCAATGGAACGGATCTGACGGGACACTATTTCCCTGCGTAGCGATTGTAGTCCCTGTTCTATATATGAATATTCAGAAGGCAATCTCCAATGAGTCTTGGTAGGGAAATTCACAATGAGCTTAGGACCACTTGTCAAGTTGGAGTCCTTTACTATCAGCATATCTCCTATTTTCAGTGCTTTTTTCCGACAGACATTATGATATACACGGAAATTCTCAGGGAAAGCCTCCTTAAACTGCAAAGCTATCCCCTTACCCATTACGCCGACTATATTAACCGTGTTGACCAAGGCTTCAGCCTCGCTCTCCAACAAGTTCCCTTTCACATAGTGTATCATGCTCTATCTTCTAAAAATAATACCCTGGCTTTACTGCTATTTGCCCAGCAGCCACACCTTTGCCAACAAGACGGTCTTTTGCCATTTCATTATAAACTACATATCCACAGACATATTGTATAGGGAGGTCGCCTTTTATCAACAATTCAGCTTCCTTACGTCTTTTTAAGTCCGGGTCGTCCTCTACATTCCAAAATGTAGAATATACGTCTTTATAGCTAACTATACTGTCAAGATCCGAAAGCCGATCCTTTCCATAATAGCGAGTGAACGAACTGATGGCATGACCGTCAGTAAAAACACAGTCCACATTATTGGCAACAAGATCATTTATTCGAACAACACAGTATACAATATTCTCCGGTTTTTCTTTGCGCACACCATTATATCCATGTTGTATCACATATAGCATAGGCGAACGAGGACCAAAATAAAATGGCACATATTCACTTAGTCGGTAGCCATCGACCTCTCTGTTCCCTCTGATCTTGATAACTTGACTATCGCCAATTGGCAAATAGTTGTCACTTCGCAATGGTGAGGATGCGCGCACCAAACCATTACTCAAAACATGCTGTATATTGTCTATATGCGTCAGCCGGAAAACATATTTCAGTTGATTAGCCATAACTACACATTTTAAAGCTTCATTACTTCTTCTTTCAAGATGGACGCTTTCCTGCGATTTTTTCCTCAACAGTTATTGGGAAGTTGCTCTGTCATGAAGAGCCCCTCCCACAGTCTCATCAAGCCAGCAGCATTGAGCACCCGTTCTATGAAGTCTGCAAATATACACTTTCCTTTGCTTCCCTGCAAATTTTCCCCCAAGTTTCTTGCCGTATCGCAGCTGTAGTTCTAGTTGTTTCCCTCACCAGTATGTATTTGAGCATAGAATATATCAGCAATTCAGGGTGAAGATGCTAAAACAAATCAAACATTTCAGAAAAATCTTCCCTACATTTTTTGTCATAGCCTTGTCTCCAAATATGTAGTCAATATTTTTTTCACTCTCAGTTTCTGTGCGTATTCATGAAGTAAAGACACATTGCGGGTCTCCTTTTTGAGATAGTTGTCTATCACCTCACCGCAAACATCAAGTCCAATCTTGTTTCGGTACTTTACGGCATCACAGACTGTTCGCTCCATATCCGTAATGAGTACTTCATATACTGATATGTTCTTCTTTACTATACCAAACTCCAAATTCTCCTTTTTCCAATAATAGAGGTCAATCGGAGGATATTCGGGCAAGCGCACCTTTCGTTTGGCTTCAATGGCAATGCAAGTAGCGGAAGGAACTTGTGTGGAAAGCCCATAATGAGCAAACGCACTATACAGGCAAAGCACTCCATGCGGAACTATACGCTCCACATCTATCATGTTATTTGCCAACGCAGACATTTCCACATAAACACCATTACGAATCCGCATAAGCGTTCCGTCTTCTATTGCACGGCGAAGCTGTTCATACTCGCCACGGCTTTTCACTTCGCCTGTGGTTATGAATCCACCTCGTTGTTTGAGCGTGTCAATAATTTTACTTCTATCCATACCACTCTTATTTTCGTGCAAAGATACAACTGCTTATTGATAATAAAAAATGTTTTGTGTTAAAAGTTACGGAAAATACACATAACGCCCGTAATACCTTACATTGCAATCAAACTCCGTTTTCATCCTTTACACGATACCCTCAGAACGCTCATCCCTTTCCTATGACACCAACAATATTAACCGTGTTGACCAAGGCTTCCGCCTCGCTCTCTAACAGGTTTTCTCACACATAGTGTATCATGACAACAAATATACACTTTCCTTCGCTTCCCTTCAAGTTCTCCTCCAAATTTCTTTGCCATATCGCACTTGCATTTCTTGAAGACAAGTCGCAATGCCTAATCCTGCTTTCCTCCAAACATCTCTTTCAAACCATCTAATATTAGTTTCTCTGACTCTGATATTCGATAGACCACGTCAGAAATAACCAGATAAAGACGGCTGAGTTGCTTATAGTATTCGGAGGCATCCCCTTCACTATATGAATAAGTAGAGAAGACTCTTCCGTCAGGGTTTGCCAATACCAGAGTATAAGAATCTTCATCCGTATTAAAATTATAATCCTTCCATACTTTCACAGGGCATCCTCCTATGTAAGTACTATAAGCTCCCTTGGAATTAGACTCTTCCTTCCAAACTATTTTTTTAGTTTCAGTCGCCTCAATGAGCATTTTCAGCATCTTCTGATAATCTTCCTCTTTCATTTGTGCACTATTTTAATTAACTCCTTCAATTCTTGCATCACTTTCCAGCACGGACTCCCTTCAAGTTCTTGCTTCTCTATGTTTGCCACATTCTTCTCTTCCAAGCCTCGCGATTTTATTTTCTCCATAAAGGACGAGACCATCGTGTTTACCATTCGTTCAATATTATCCATCGCCTGCTCACTCGATCGTGACACTTTGTTTGTCAGCTTCAGCAGGCTCTCGATATAATGAATCTCGTATAGTTGTGAACTAATTTCCAAAGAAATCTTACTCGCTCGATTTTTGAGATAAACAAAAAGCCACAATAGTCCTATTGTGATGGGCACACTCATCGTATAGGGCATATACTCATGCCATTTCTCAAAACGAAAGGTGCTTACATTAGACAAAAACCAACAATAGAATCCCAAAAACGCCGCAACGACAATCCCCAATGCCACAAGACAAACATAAAACTCTACCTTTAGCTTTTTCAACTCACTGCTGAGATCGTCAACGTTCTTCAACTCTTCAAAAGCCTTGTCTATTCGTTCGGTTATGCGTTTCTCTTCGTCGGCATCCTTCTGTATATTTTCTATCGTTTCCTTCCTTTCTCCCAACTCTTCGTCCAAAGAATCAATCTTTTCTTTCAACTGCTTAATCTTCTTTTCGTTGGGAGGCGTTTCATGCTGAGCCGCCACATACTGCGACCACAACTCGCTCCTTCTTTTTCGTAGTTGTCCCAAGCGTTCTTCCTCTTCTTTACGGTCTTTATTCCTAACACTCTCATTCTTGTCCACTGAAGAATCTTCCGACAAATAACTTATAGAGTTTAAAAACAACTTCGTTGATTTCAGTAATTCTTTGTAGCGCCTTATTGTATCGTACGTAAATTCTCCTGAAAACTCATGTCGAAAGTCAACCCAAGAACGATAGAGATCGCCTGGAGGACATTCCTCATTAATCAATAAATTCTTTTTCGAAAGATGCTTTTCCAGCACTCTTTGTGCTTTTACAATACGCTTTTCTATATCAGAAACATCCAGACCACTAAAGATATTTATAGCCCCAAACTCATTACTACGAAGAGTATCTCGAATAATATCCAAGGTACGAATAACTTCATTGAGCGGATAATAAGAAAAAGTATTATTTATCATGACGAAAGAAAAATCAAACTAAAGCTTCAAGAAAGATAGCGATTCCATTGACGACCACAACTACGAACAAAAGCCATGTATCTACCAAGCAAAAGCTTATCTTCTCACCCTTTTAAGTCAACTCTAAGACATCACCAACGCAAGAAAAGTTCCTCTGGTTGTGTCCCCCATATACACAAGCATTTCCATAATCGTCCGTAGATCGTTATATTTTCATGCAAAGAACTTGTCAAAAGACACTTTACGGAGAAAACAACAATGATGCAGCATCAAGAGCGTTTCGTCTTAACCAGCTCATTGTACAATTCAATGTAGTCTCTGAATCGCTCTTCCTTGTTATAATTATCCACTGCCCTTTTTCTACAAGCATCAGAATAGATCTGCTTCCCATTACAGAGAATACTCTTTATGGCGTCGAACAATCCGGACATATCGCCTCTTTCCACTGCCAATCCAGTATATTGATCTATAATTTCCGGACTACCACCAGCTCTATAAGTAACCACTGGCGTTCCACAAGCCAACGCCTCTATGTTTGTAGTTGGGAATGTATCATCATACGTAGGATTTACAAACACATCTGCAGCAGAATAATACTCAGCCAATTCTCGCTGACTATTAGTGCGGGGAATACAGATCATATTGTCTGGGATCCCATCCATCCATTTAGTATTTACACCGACCACCACAACTTGAAATTCAGGAACTTTGGACAACTCGATAAACTCTTTTTTACCCTTGAATCCTGACGCAACAACACCCAAAATCATTTTCTTATCCTCCGCAATTCCCAAGCGAACTCGAAGATTTGTGGTTACAGGTTTGAACAACGTCAAATCTATTCCATTGTGAATAACTCGAATTTCATGACCATTTAATATCGAATCCTTTACCAAACCACCTAGCCATTGCGAGACAGGCACGACGACCATATTATTGACTCTTTCATACAACTGTTTTTTGATTCGATAATTTTTACGGCTTCGATCTACAAGACGAGACTTGTATTGCGCCATTAGCTGAGGACAATGGTTACATTCCGTCTTCCACTTATAGCAACCTTTATTCTCAAAATGCGTGCAATGTCCCGTGAATGACCAGCAATCATGCAAGGTCCATACTATAGGGATATTAGCCTTAGCCAAATATCTGAACAACACAGCTATATTTAAATAATAGCCATGCAAATTATGCAAATGAATGACGTCAGGTCTAATCCTCTTTATCCGATGTATAAGCCAATAGGTAGCTAATGTAGAACCAAAGCCATGCATTCCAAGATATTCTCCCTTTATAGCATGGATGATATTTCCAAACTTGGTACCTATCTGAAAAGACTTTACCTGACTAGGATTAACATAACGAGCACCATGAGCTATATAACAACTCCATCCTTTAGACTCCGCCAATAGCGAAATCTGCTCAGCGATACGACCTGTTGACCCTGAATTTAGAGTAGTGTTAATTTGAAGGAGAGTCGGCATACTACGTTAACTACGTTTACAACTCAGAAAATAATAAACATGCTTAATTGGCCAGAATGGTTCAAAATGCCTACGATTGATAACCTTTCCTCCATAGGAGAAAAAGTGCTTATGGTCGCTTTGGGAAAACACATACTTATAGTGCTTACAGGCTATGTCAATACTTTTGGGGTTAGCATGTTCCAAACGTCCATAGGGGAAGGCAAAATACTCGCAAGGAACACCCAATTTATCCTCTATGGCAACACGGCAATCACCTATCTGATGTTCCAATTCCTCAACATTGTCATCCGCAATACAATAATGATCCAATGTATGAGCACCAAACAAAAAACCTCTCTTCTGCAAATCCTTGATTTGCTTCCATGTCATAGGATGCTTTCCGGGACTTTTTGTAGTATTTACCGTAAAATTCTCAATGTAATCTTTATCATTCGTATCTGCTGCATCTGCAAAATGAGGATTTATAAAAAACAATGCATTCACACCATATTTCTCTAGTTGCGGAGCAATTTGAGTATAACAGTCTCGCCACCCATCATCAAATGTAAATGCTATCGCTGGCCTCTTAACCCTTTCATGATTTACTATCATACGTACAGCATCTTCTACATTAACAAAATCGCAGTACTTATGCAATTTCGATAGTTGCTGGGCAAAACGCGTACCATCTTCGTCATTATCATGATGCCAATCGACCATATGACCATTCAGAATATGAACAAATGGGGACGGTCGCTTAAAAGATCCCATAATAGTCAGTACCACAGATCGCAACACTGTACGTATTTTCATATAAAAACTATCCATAAATTACTTTCTTTATGATTTCTATCTGCTTATGTGGATTCCAATTGTCATCAATTTCTTTGTAGCAATTGTGTCTAATTTGTTCACGTGAAGAACTATTATTTTCAAACCACTCTAGAATGACACTAGCCAATGAATTCACATTGTCTTTTTCAAAGAAATTGCCAGTTTCGTTGGGAACTATAGCTTCAAACTCTGGCATTTGCCATGAAAAATCATTATGCGAAATACACGGGCAGCCAAACATCATAGCATGCATAGCTGTCAATCCAATATTTCCAGGAGCAACACAAAGGTCTGCGTTATAGATAAGCTCAGCGTTTATCATCTCGTCATAACATGAGCCATAAAACCAAACACAATTATTTAGATCAAGAATTTCTACTTTGTTCAACAAATGCTCTTGTTCAGGACCCTCACCAATTATCACCACATTGCACTTCTTACCTGTTTTTTTTAAGAGGAAGAGCGCATCTATAATCTGATCTAATTTTTTTACCGGCGTTAAACGACCAATAAAGCACAAAACTGGATGCTTATTCCCAAAATGGTTTTCAAAAACACCCGTATGTTTTATTTGGTTTCTGATTTTCAACTGATGATCATAGTCGAGGGAATTATGTATAACATGCAACTTTCCCCCATCAAATCCATTTTTCACCATCAAGTTACGTGCATAATTACCATATACGAACGTGCCATCAGCCAAACCAAAATACAGACGCTTCATCCATTTCCGAACAAAACTTTCTTTACCATACCAACCATGATCCCAACAATATACTTTTTGACCTCTAAAAAACTTTATGAAATGTAATATCCATGAAGACAAGCAGAATGCTCCTAAGTCATCTATTATTATATCATAGTTTTTGGTCTTTGATACTATATTGGGTTGATAATAAATTTTTGTTTTGCCCACATGAATATTTAGGGATTCTTTTACATCCTTCAAAAGCGTGACATCCAACCTCTTTACTGTTGAATTATCTTTTCCGAACATAAAACTACACTCAAAAGATGAATCTATCAATTGATATATTCTTTTCCTATAGTGCGATGCTGTAATAGATAGCAAACAGAGTTTCATTTATTCTTTTCTTAAATCAATTTTTAGATTATTTTCCAAACCATACTATATACGTTGTTCCACATTAAGGACTTGTCAGATAAACAAGATTGAAACTGCTCCTTTTATACTGACCTATCAACCAATTTAAAGACTGTTACCTACTACTATTTATCCTTGGCCATGATCCAACATATAATATATTTTCGGATATTTCTCGTGTAGCATGCGAAGAAGCCATGCAAATGGATATTTATAGGGAAATTGGCGACGAATATATGTTAGATAATCCTTACTACTATGTAGAGGATTTGCAAAATATTTTGTTCGTTCTTTAGAGGACATTTTGAGTATCTTTTTTTTCAGCTCTTCTCCATGACTGTGGTCATTTTCACATGCACCGCAAAAACGACCTGTAATATAAACAGGGATACCATGACGACGAGCAGACATTGAATAGTCATAATCAGCATTACCGTGTCGATAACCATCATAAAAAATACCAATTCTATCTACTACCGATTTTGATACCATCAAAATATTTGCATTTGCGACATCAACCAATTGAGGTGTACCACTAGGAGATAGCCTATGTGTATTTCCTAAAAACCGGTTCGTAATTACATTTCCGCCATAAGTTGTCTTTTTATTATTTGTCTTAGCACAAGTAACACCAGAGTAAATACCAGCCTCTCCGTTTTTTTGGAAACAATAAACATGCGTATCAACCAATTCCTCAAAGCAGTCATCAAATAAATCTGTATCATCATTTATTAGCAAATAGAAATCCCAGTCATCATGCCTTTTAAGCGCTTCATTCCATGCCAAGCGCATTCCCCCTGCCCAATAAAGGTTTCCATCACCATCAAAGATCTTTATACTCTTTTTAGGATAAACAGCCTTGATAGCTTCAGCAGTACCGTCAGTACAACCGTCATTCGTTAAATAAATAGTAACACAAATTTTGTCTTTTGCCATACTATTATATTTTTCCAATGACGAATACAAGCATTTTATACTTGAGAGCGTCTGAGCTTTTCTATTAAAACAAGTGAATAAAACCGCTATTTTCATTGATATAAATATTTTATGATTTTTGCAGGATTTCCAGCCACTACAACATTAGTTGGAACATCTTTTGTAACAACACTCCCAGCACCTACAACAACTCCGTCTCCTATATGAACACCCTTCGTAATAATAGATCGCGCTCCTATAAAAACATTACTCCCTATCACAATTGGAGCTCGCTTTGTATATTGTTCTCCGCCATACGCCAACAAACGTTGTTCAGCAAGAATGGGATGAGAGTCTGTGTCAGTAATCAAGCAACCCGACCCGATTAATGTGTTATCACCGATAGATATTGAAGTTGATGCATTTATCGTGCTTCCCGAAATACCAACATTATTTCCTATAATAATACTGCTTTTGCCCGCAAATATATTAAACAGACAAGGTTGGATAACTCCTATTGAATTTGAACAGAATTTATTATTACAGGTAAAATTTCTGCCTATTAGAATTGTACCACCCTCATAATGAAAGAAAATACGCTGTAAAAAAGCGGGCCGATTAACGTACGCTCTACCATTTACACGCATCGTACTTTCAAATGGCAAACCACTAAGTACTGCAAAGTAACAACTCTTTACCTGCTGTATAATTCTATACAGATGATTCATTCTTAGTTTTTTCATATTGTTCAAAAACAAAATAAAATAACGGTATGACAAATGCCACAAAACTCATATATAAATGAGGATTCAAAATAGCTGTAGCTATGAATAACAAATAATCTAAAACCAAAAAAGGATAAATAGGTTTCCCCATATATGGTTTAAGTAGTGATTTATAGACTGTGCGAAGCATATAGGCAATTAAACACATTCCGACAAAGCCATATTTTGCAATATAATCAAGAATAAAAGAATGCCCACCACCAGCTTTAGACGACAAAGTCCAAGTCCCAAAAATATTACTTTCTATTGCATTGATGGAGGTAAAATATGCATCTTGACGTGCATCTAAATCAGAAAGATCAGATGTAGTTTGCCCAGTTATAGAACGAGACAAATCAGAAAGTCTCACAGAAATAGCCCCGCTATCAACGACCTCACTCGTATACTCCAAAACACGAGCTAAGCTATCCTTGGAAACATACAATATAATTCCAATTAAAAACAAAAAAGACAGATACTTACTCATCTTTGTTTTTTTTGATGTAAAAAGAGAAGTTAAAGCCAAAAATGATAAGAAGAGAGCTGTTGTATACTCCATTTGTAAAATACAATACATGCTAAATGCTATTAAGAATACTGCTATTATTATTAGAATTAACGAATGCTTATAGCTCGAACTATATTTATACAAGTAACAGAAAATTGGTATAAATAACACTATAGTATACACTAAGTCAAATCCTCCAATATTAAGAGATAGATAAACGCTATACAATGGGTTTTCCGCAACGAAATCACCATTTCCCAAATCACGTGACGCTCCAGGAAAAGTCTGCAAACCAATAATAGTAGTGACCATCGTAATCAGTATTCGCATAAAATAAAAACCCAGTATTATTTTAGCAGAACGAGCATCACCATTACGAACCAACACCATCGCCATTATTACAGGTATCATTTCTTGAAGCAGCACAGAAACGTCTTGTAAAATGACATAAGAAGAATTTATAAAAAAGTCCGTTATTATGTCTAAAACATACACCAGGAACAAACTAAGCAACAATTTATTATCATTTGATATAGTATTTCGAAATAGAAAAACAGTCAATGCAATAATTATTATAGCATAAATAGAACTGGGAAACATAACCCCATATCGAGGGAAATCATGAAATATAAACACAAGCATCAATCCCGTTATATAAAATGGAATCTTTCTTGAAACATTTTTAGTAATCATATTATTATACTTTTATACACATCCAATAATGTTTTCGAATTCGCATCAGGATTATGACGCTGGCTAGCAATTTTAATACTATTCAACAGCTTTTCTTTTTTAGCAAACACATCGCATACTTTATAAGCTAAAACGCCAACATCATCATATCTATATAGATTTTGCAATTGACCTTCCATTATAGTACATAGACCACCCACATGACTGGCAAGTACAGGTACGCCAAGAAGGATTGCTTCACAAAGCGCATTAGAACTGTTCTCAATGCTAGACGGACAAATAAAAACATTTGCCGACAAAAACTCCCGCTTCATTTCTTCTGCTGAAAGCGGCCCACAGAAATGAATGTAATCATCTAGTTTGTTTTTCTGAACGCATGTTCGCAAGTATTGGAAGTATGTTGTCCGATTTCTAATGCTATATTTCAATACGTTATTACCTGCTACACGAACATTCACATCAGGATATTCACGAATAATCATTGGCAAAGCTTTTAATACCTGGTGGAGTCCTTTTATTGGATAATACGCTTGACTTACAAAGATTGTATGTGGACTACATTTTTCATATTGCCATTTACCGGTATAGAACTCCGGTCTTAGCGTTTCATTACAATGATGATAAACTATATTATTATTAACCGACCATACGAATGCGCGATCCCATTCCGTACGGCCAATCACATGCTTTACTTTTTTTATTAGCATTTTCTCATATTCGCCACGTTTGGCCCAGGACTTCTGTTCAGTATAAGGCGTACCTTTTATAACATCTCTAATAGTTAGATTCCTAATGATATCCAGGCATGAGAAACCATCTAAATAATGATTGGATATTTCGGAACAAATACCTTGAACAGATACAACAACATTGTCAGCTCCACAGGCTTCAACAAAAGCGAGACCATGTGAAAATTCAGTCCCATGAATATGCGTAATATCGGGTCTAAATTCATCAAAAATAATTGTAAAAAATGGTTCGTATTCATGATTTACAGTTTGATTACCTGAGCCTTTAGGTATAAGATAATATTCCATCCTTCTACCTTGCAAATGAACAAGCTCTTTCACATCAGCAATTGAGACAATGGCTAAATGCACATTATCATTAGAGGCTAACGAATCTGCTCCTGCTACCATCCAACCCCCAGAGGATCTCAAACTCTTTTTATAGCCTGACAATAAAGAGTTTGCTTCTGGAAAAGTGGTATTCGTAATCCAAAGTATTTTCATAAACAAATTTCACTACGATCTCGAAAAGCGAACTAATCTATCTATAAAATAATTGAAAAAGATCTTGTATGTAAATTTCAGGGAATCATCGTTTTGATTCTTACTATTGCTTTATTACATAAAAAACTAAGCATACAGATCAATATGTTTTCTATCGACAACTCAGTTATTAGGACAACTTGTCTCTACAACTACAAGTTTCTGTGAGTTTTGGTAGAATACTACCTCACTTGCTTACACGACAAGACCAAAGTCAATAACATTAAAGAATTCAATTACCCCTCTTTCCGAACCTATTGGGGTAACCATTAATCTCTTCATTTTTTAACGAGACCCCATCGACTTTATATACTGTTTTAGATCTGACAAAGCTTCAATTGTTGATATTGCGAAGTATTCCTTTAAAGCCGGAATATCAGCGTCTATAATTTCCACTTCATCGAGTTCAAATGTTTTGTTCATAGAAATGATCTGATTTTTAAACATTTCATTACCATCGAACTCGTTTCCTCCACAATGCAAACCACTTCCATCATGACCATAATTTCTACATAGAGATATTGAAGGGAAAATAGAGTACCTCTCTTTTAAGATATTAGAGGCCACTGTCAACGTATCACCCCAACGTTGCTTTCGAGCAACCATACTCATAAGTATAAATAATACCTTAGGTTCTGTTTTTAAAATTTTAACCATTTTCAAAGGAGAACTTAACACTTCCTTTGCATATGAAGTAGGTACATAATCGAATTTATGTACCCATCTACCTACCCCCCATGCCGAGTACTGATGATAAGCATAAACGCTCTTGTCATAGCCACTCATATCAACTGGATAATTATATCCACTAACAGAAGTAATACGCTCATCATCCCAATATCGCGCTAAAGCTTTATTCATATAATCTAAGAAGCAAGGAGAGAATTCATTGTCATCTTCAGAATATATATATGTCTGACTTTTGTCTTGTATATATTCACGAATTCTACGTGAATTAGCAATTGCTCCCAAGTTTGTTTCTGCACGCAGTATTGTTACTTTTTTAAACCCTGTAATAGTTGTGATAAATTCAGAAATTTTTTCCCAACCTTCGCGATACTTTTCCACTGGAGGATAATCAATTCCAATTACCAATTCGGTTTTTTCTGCATGCGTACATTTAGACAACGACTCCACACATCTCCTAAAATGTTTATATCTATTTAAAGTAGGAATGAGTATCGGAGCGTATTCTCTTATTTCTTGCATAATCTACTAAATTTAAAGTTTTTGACTTTGTTATTTATTATTTGCTTTTCTCTTTTGTCTACACCAAATACTAGTATATCCAACAACAAAAACATTTCAAGCCCTATCAACGCCACAAGATGCTGGCCTACTGAAAAACTCGAAGAATCAAATAATACATATACTACAACCAAAGGAACTGTAATATACAACATTCTTGAATAGGATGTAACTATGAAATATCTAATATTAATATTCAATATTCGCTTCAAAAGTATTAAACGTATCACTGCTTCTAACAAAGAAATTCCACAGTAAACTATCAGTATGGTATAGGGTACAGCTCCAAATTTATAACAAACAAAAGATATAGGAAGTCCTAATAGTGACAACGTACTTAATATAAGCTGGAAAATCTTAATTTTCCCTGAAGCTTGAGTAAGCGCAGGTATTCCTTCACCCATACACCCAATAAGTGCTCCTAAAATTATCAATTGACAAAACTCGGTAGCACCATCTGGAACATCTTTTAACCACACACCCAAAACAAAATCCATTTCCACTATTAAGGGAAATGCGACAAGCGACATAAGTATATAGGTATATTTAGAGATGTAACTTGCCAGTTTAACAGAACGTTCCTGATTACCGCTACTAAAACTTTTGGTTATTTGGGGAACCGCCGCTTGATTGAGCATTCTCGAAAACATCAAGATAAAATTTTCCACTTGATTAGCTACAGCAAAAGCTGCATTCACAATTGTACCAAAGAAATAGTTTATAACCATTGCACTCCCTTGCGTTTTTCCTACGCTTGAACAAGCACCAAACAATATCCATCCAGAAAAAGAAAACATTTCACGATATAGTATCCAATCCTTATTTATTCTCAAACGACAAGTTAAATGATGAAATCTATAACTATACAAAAGAAACATTGTTGAAGAAACCAACGTATAGCTCATCATTATCAATGCGTATATTCGTAGCTTATTTCCTATTGCGTAACACAATGCAAAAACCGCCACAAGTTTTAAAACCTGTGTTATTATATCAATAACTGCTGAGACATAGAATTTCTCGAATGCAACAAGTAATCCCTGATAAGGTACAAGTATTGTTGAAATCATTGTGGTAAGAATTGAGACCCGTAGGACAAAATGTGCATCACTCAGGCTTTCTCTAGGAACATTTAGATAATTACTTACATACCATTCTCCCAAAGGCAGACCTATTACCAATATCAGTAGACCAAACAAAACATGAATAGCCAGACTGCTATTGAATACTTTGTTTGGATTACCTTTTTCACCTTTTCCTAACTCATAAGCTATGTAGCGATATGTTGTAGTTATCATAGCAGTATTTACCACGTTCAACAACGCAACAATACCACCAACCACATTATATAAACCATAATTAGAAGCACCTAATGCTTGCAATACCAACCTAGCTGATATCAAGCTTATAACGCTTACAATACATAAGCGCACAAAAAGGATTGCACTATTAAAGGCTATTTTTTTATTTTCGTTCATACAAACAATAGTTCGTTAAAATTTGAGTATATGGCTACGCAGCCTTAGGCTGCCTGCCAATGAGTTCCTTGACAATCTTACTAATTAAAGTTCGGCTCGGTCGGCATCGGGACATGTCGAAAATTAATTTCGTATAGTTCACATTGAACATAAATGACAGGCAGAATTGACCACATCACCCATCCATATAATATCTTTAATGGCAGAACCTTTATAGCCTGCTTGGATCATAAGCGCACGACCATAATCTATACCAATATTAGCATTATATGTAATATAGCCTTTTTTTCAATTTATAGTTTAGAACTTCTATTAAGGCATTAGCTTTGCACGAGGCATCGAAAGCGCTTTCTACATCTTGCTTGTATGGAGTGTCAAAAACAGCCCAGACACAATCACCATTAATACTTATTTCACGACACTGGGAAAAGCCATTAAACATAGCAACCATTTCAGATATAAAACATCTATAAATTTTTGCTAATACAGGTCTCTTTGGCACATCTGTCAGATCACTGCTATCACAGATATCAACAAATATTGCTGTACATTTCACATAGTAACCATTATTGTAGGTAAGGCCTGTTGTGGGGATCGAATTCTTCTCTTCATAATTTGTATTAGACGCATTAAGAATTTCATCTATGCGAGATAGTGAATCACTAAAATTATATACTGTATTTGTTGCTTTCATTTTTTACTACATTATTAATTGCAGCAGCCAGTGGTATCGAACCACAAACCAAACGGTCTTACCTGTATGGCTGCTTAACCTTTATAAATCCTTCTGTAATAAAATACGACTATCCCGGTCTTCAATTTTATAAAATCCTTCTCGAATATAAAATTTTTTTGCATTACTATTTTGCGTTAGGACCTCTAGACGAATACATTCATAGAAGTCATTAGTATTCTCAACCAACGCTGTCATCATAGTATGACCTAATCCTTTATGACGAGCTGACTGATGAACAACAATTTGAGTTATATAAACAAATTTATTTTTATCATTTAAATAATATGCGATAAAACCCTTTAATACACTATCTTCATATGCAAGAATAAAAAAAGCATATGAACTTAATTTTTCGCTATATTCCTTGAGATTAACCTGTTCGTGAAGGGGTTTATCTGAAGAATCATCAAAATTGGCCAATAAATCCAATACCTCCTTTGGGGACAATCTTTTTTCGACCTGTATATTCATAAAAAAATATAATTTTGACATTATTTCAATACAACTCTTAACCACGATGATTGATTGGTAATTGCCTTCTCCAAATCCTTCTCGTTTTCAAAACGAAGGACAAGAGTACCAATAGCATCATTTGCGGCTTCAAAACCATGAACCTTGTCACCAGGGTTAACCCAAAGGTCTTCTTCTATTACTTCTGCAGGAAGTGCCGGATTGATTTGGAGTCCTACGAACTCGCCATCGTTTTCGGCATGTAGAATTATTTCTGCCCAATGACCATTATATGGCTTCTGCTCAATTTCTCCAGGTTCATCACCTACCATAGCGCGTGTGATTGCTGTAATTAAATCAACACCTGTAGAATAGCGAATCATCTCGGAAAGACGATTGCCACCACCACGAGGTGTTAACTCCATGATATATGGTTTATTATTCTGACCGACACGAGTCTCGATATTAAATACACAGGTTTTCATACCCAAGAGAGAAATGAGACGCTGGAGCTCATTGGTGAGATATTCTTCTTCTTCCTTAGTGAAGGTAGAAGGCCAAAAGTATGCTGCAGGAGTATAAGGGTTGGTAGCATTTGCATCAAAACATTGAGCACTAAAACTTACAAACTGAAACTTGCCATCCTTAGTATAACTATCAGTATCAGAAGAGTAACCTTTCTTTTCAAGGAATTCTTCAATAATGATATGTCCGCTGATTGTATATTTGAAAGCATACTCAATAGCGGCCATCAACTCGTTTTCACTATCAACACGAGTACATCCCTTGCTTCCTGCTGAATCTATAGGTTTTACTATAAGTGGATATGCGAATTTTTCACGTGCTTTACACGCCTCTTCTTTGCTAGCAAAACCGAATGCCCATGGTACATTAAAACCATTCTCAGCTAAGAATGCTCGAAATTTATCCTTATTCTGCAAAATTTCCACTGACTTAAATGGTCCGAAAGATGGCAATCCCATTTTATTCTGTACATATGAGGCCGACACGACACCAGGGTCCACACCAAATGACATGATACCATCAATATGCTTTTCCCGAGCTACCTTTAGCACAGCCTCCTTGTCAATGATGCTGACATTTACATATTCATCGGAATATTTATGGGCTATATTATCAGGCAAATAGTCGGCAGTTATTACATAGTATCCCTGCTCGTGTGCGGCTTTGATCACAGGAAGCAGATAGCGAATGCCGCCAAGAAGCATTAATATCTTTTGCCTCATATTTATTTCTTAATTATCAAATCAAGTGTCCGTTCAATATCATTATCACTCAACTCATGATGCATAGGCAAGCAAAGTACACTGTCGGCCATTTTATGCGCATTTGGAAGATTAGCAGGATCTGAACTTTCGAGGCCTCTATAGGTTGAGAAATCTGATATGAGTGGATAGAAGTATCTTCTACCAAGGACCCTTGCCTCTTTCATCCTAGCATAAAGTGCATCACGCGACATCCCATAGGCTTTTTCATCAACGAATATCGGGAAATAAGAGTAGTTGTGCTTCACTCCAGGCATATCATCAAAGAATGTAATGCCTTCTACATCACGAAGGGCCTCTCGATATTTAACGGCGACCCGTTGACGAGCAGCTATAGCAGCATCCACCTGCTTCAAATTGAGTAGGCCATACGCTGCGCGCATCTCATCCATCTTCGAGTTGATGCCAGGGCCCACCACAGTTGTCTCATTGGCGAAACCAAAATTCTTGAGGAAGTCTATCCGCTTCTTCGTTTCCTCATTTGGCATGATCATGGCACCACCCTCAATGGTATTGTACACCTTGGTGGCATGAAACGAGAGAGTACTCACATCACCCCAATTCAATATGCTCTCGGTCTCAACCGTATGCTCGGTACGCTTCACAGGTGTACAAGGCTCCAGGGCGTTGAGGGTCTCATCAAAGGCCCGCCTATAGTCTGCTTCATTCTTAGGGATTTCAAGGGCAAAAGCATGAGCTGCGTCATAGATTACTTTCAATCCGTATGTATCGGCAATTTCCTTGATGCGACGCACATCACATGGCTTACCATAGCAATGTACTGGCATGATAGTTGTAGTCTTGGGGGTGATAGCTGCCTCTATTTTGTCAGGATCCATATTGCCAGTACGAGCATCAATATCAACAAACACGGGCTTACAGCCATTCCACCAAATGCTATGGGTGGTAGCGACAAAACTATAGGGCGTCGTTATCACCTCGCCCGTTATACGCAAAGCCTGTAGCGCAGTGAGGAGAGGCAATGTACCATTGGTAAAAAGGCTTATTGCGTGAACACCTAAATAATCCTTTAATTCAGCTTCCAGCTTCTTGTGAAAACTGCCATTATTTGTTATCCATTTTGACTCCCAAATCTGTTTGAGTAATTCATTATACTCGTCAATATTGGGAAGTAAAGGACTTGTGACTGTTATGAGTTTTTTGTCCATAATAAAATACGAATATTATCTGTTTATGAAAGGTAAGAAAGGAGCCTTACAAAACGAGGTTTCTTGTCAAACCAGCTAAAAAACGGTTCCTCAATGAGTTTAATTCTTAGTCTATCTATTAATATGCAGGAAAAGAATATGGCAAGAACAACGCCGAAGCTATATCCGACAAGTTGCAGAAGCGGAAGACCATAATGGCCAACACAATCGAACACCTCATTCCAAAGCCAAGTACGCATGGCATCAGAATTGGCATGTATCAAAAGAACACCAAATGTTGAGCCACCGATTGCGTTTATTAACTTATTGTATGGAATACGAATATTTTTTACACATATAGAAGTCGAAACAGCTACTGCAACTGCAAGCAATTTGTTGGAATCGCTAACAAAGTGGTAATGGCCTTTTCCAAGAAAAGTCAAAACGACGACACTTAGTATTGCCAATATTATAGAGACCATGGAGATTAACACCCACATTCGCTTATTATTAAAACAAACATGTGGATACAATCTAATGTAGGAAGCTATCAAATAAATAATCTCAAACCATGTCACATAATTAAATGTCACTTCAAATTTAGGTATGCAAGATAGACAAGAATACATTCCTAGAAGTAATGCTAGAAGTATAAGATGCTGTTTACGCGACATATTGTGGATTAGTATGTTCCAAAATGGTATTGTCAACCAAAAACCAATAAAGCAACTGGTGAAATTTGCATTGAATCCCCAAACAGGCATCAACAACCTGGCAAGCCTTACTATCGACAATGTTTCATGACCCGAGAAAAGAAACGCAGCAAATATAACTATTCGGTAAACATAGATCCACAACATTAGTTTTACAAACTTCCGAATGCTTATCTTGCTACTACACATAAAGTAGCCAGTAATCAGTAAGAAGCAGTTGATCCCAGCTTTTCCCCACATTCCAAAAAGCAATAGGAACAGTGAATTTGTGGCTTCTGGAGTGGCAAGCACTGGACCATCCGAAGAAGTAAAACCAGAGTTTACAACAAAATGATGCGCTACTATGGCCAACATACATAAAATGCGGTACAACTCAAAATTAGAAGAACGTTGTTTACTATCCCCAGCGAGATTTTTAACCAAATCTTGCATACTACTTATATCTACCTGTTTTTATACATATTGTCATAATACTTCTGATAATCACCTGATGTGACATTGTCAAGCCACTGCTCATTGTCCAGATACCACTCCACGGTCTTTTCTATTCCCTCCTCAAACTGCAGGGATGGCTCCCAACCGAGTTCTTTCTGTAGTTTGGTGGAGTCGATGGCGTAGCGCGCATCGTGTCCAAGGCGATCCTTTACATAGGTGATAAGGTTGAGGTCTTCTCCTTCTTTTCGACCAAGCAAGCGATCAACCGTTTTGATGACCGTCTTGATAATATCGATGTTTTTCCACTCATTGAAACCACCGATGTTGTAGGTCTCAGCCACCTTACCCTCATGGAATATCAAGTCAATAGCTCGGGCGTGGTCTTCTACATAGAGCCAGTCGCGCACGTTCTCTCCCTTGCCATAAACAGGAAGAGGCTTGCGATGGCGAATATTGTTGATGAAAAGGGGTATCAACTTCTCAGGGAACTGGTAAGGTCCATAGTTGTTTGAGCAGTTGGTCACAATGGTAGGCATTCCGTATGTATCGTGGAAAGCACGGACGAAATGATCCGAGCTGGCCTTGGAGGCTGAGTACGGAGAATGGGGATTGTACTTGGTGGTCTCATAGAAGAAGTCCTCACCGTATGCTAGGTGGTATTCCCCAGAACTTGCCTTGGTTGTGAACGGCGGTTCGATGCCTTCAGGATGCGTCATCTGCAGTGCACCATACACTTCGTCCGTTGAGATATGATAGAATCGCTTGCCTTCATACTTCTCAGGCAACGACTCCCAATAGAGTTTAGCGGCCTGAAGAAGCGACAATGTACCCATTACGTTAGTACGGGCAAAAGTAAATGGATCTTTGATACTGCGATCAACATGGCTTTCTGCTGCCAGATGGATGATACCATCTATATGCTCTTCCTGCATTAACTGATAGAATGCCTCAAAGTCGCAAATGTCCATTTTGACAAACTGGTAGTTTGGCCTGTCCTCAACATCTTTGAGGTTAGCAAGATTGCCTGCGTAGGTGAGTTTGTCCAGGTTGATGATTTTATACTCGGGGTATTTGTTGACCAACAACCTTACCACATGGGAGCCTATAAAGCCCGCACCACCCGTGACGACAATAGTTCTCTTTGTCATATTCATTTTCTTACTGGTTCGTTCTAAAAGTATCGGAGTTTATCTCCATTTTCTTCTCTTCAATTACTTTCAACAAGTACTGACCGTATTGGTTTTTCAGCATTGGGACAGCCAATTCTCGCATGCGCTTCTCGTCTATCCATCCCTGGCGATAGGCAATGGCTTCAAGGCAAGCTACCTTTAAACCTTGACGCTTTTCCAGTACTTCTATATAAGTAGATGCCTCAGACAAGGAATCATGTGTACCGGTATCAAGCCATGCAAATCCTCGACCCAATGTCTGGACCTTCAATTCATTGTCACGCAAGAACCACTGGTTTACTGTCGTTATTTCGTACTCTCCACGTGCGGACGGCTCTATTTTCCCTGCCACATCCACCACCTTGTTGGGATAGAAATACAAACCAACCACGGCATAGTTGCTTTTGGGCTCCGCCGGCTTTTCTTCTATGGACAGGCAATTGCCTTTGCTGTCAAACTCAGCAACGCCATAACGCTCTGGATCATTGACCCAATAACCGAACACGGTTGCTTTTTTGTCTTCCTCGGCAGCCCGAACGGCTTCTTGCAACTTACCCGTAAATCCTGCACCGTGGAAAATGTTGTCCCCAAGCACAAGACAAACACTATCGTCACCTATAAAATCCTTGCCAATAGTGAAGGCCTGCGCAAGACCATCAGGCGAGGGTTGCTCAGCGTATGTAAAATGCACGCCATAATCAGAGCCATCACCAAGGAGGCGTTTGAAACTGGGCAAATCATAGGGTGTAGAGATTATCAATATGTCCCGAATGCCAGCAAGCATCAGCACACTGATAGGGTAATACACCATTGGTTTGTCGTAAATGGGCATCAGCTGCTTGCTGATACCTTTGGTAATGGGATACAGACGCGTACCACTACCACCTGCTAATACTATACCTTTCACATTATTAATCTTTAGGTAGTGCTCAATTTAGGGCATAGCCCTTTGTATAGGCACTTTTGCAAGCGTCTATATATTGAGTTGTTAAATTATCGCTTGTTTTTTAACGTAAGTATTCGGTGAACACCGTATTGCATGATCTCAAATAAAGCAGTAACTTTGCACGGCGGCATTGTCATTGCCTTTTTTGAGACAAGCATAGGAGGTTTTGCCCTCCACCAGCTCATGCCAATGGGGAGTACACCTTCATTTAACTAAAATTTTAATTCATGTTTATCATCCCTCGTCTTCCCAAAACTCAGGAAGAAGAGTATAAAGTTTATCCTTGGGCGTCGTCTTTATGTTTTTCAGTACATAAGAGAGCCAACGCTCCGGATTTTTACCCAGTACCTTGCAAGCACCAAACAATGAGTACATCATCGCTGCCCGCCTGCAGGCATCCAACTCTCGGCAGAACAAATAAGACTTCTTGCCCATCACCATGTCACGGATCAACCTTTCAGTATCCGTGTTGTCTATCGGCATCTCTATAAGCACAAAGCTGCTCGACGCTCGTGTCAGCAGGAAGGATGAGCGTCACGCCATTAGGATAGACCAGTTTTAGATAAGGACTGCGGGAGGGGCGACTATTCGCCGCAACACGCATTTCCTTCGCCTCACTGTCACCGATCACAACCTCGGCGAACTTTGGCTTGCTGTTGTTGAATGCTTTCTTGCCTTGTACCATAATTTGAACATTTTAAAATCGCGGTGCAAAAGTGCGAAACTTTTTCTAGGCGCACAATACGGCTTTCACGGAATACTTACTATTCGACGTGGATATCCCTAATTTGACTGCTTACAAACTGTCTATTTATGGCACACCCAAAAAGTATACACTTTCCAGTACACCCTCATTGACTTATTAAAATTTTGATTGATACTTAGCTCTCGGTTGATTCAATCACAAACCAAAACATCTACGACACATCAAAAAGGAGTAGAACTATAATTCATAAGTACAGGATTATTCCTTGAAATAATATCTACATTACCCTCTGGATTTTTTACAACAATCGAGTCGTCCGTAATTCTCATTACAACTCCTATTTCTTTAGCTATCGCATCATCATAGAGACGATCTCCTACACTTACTATCTTTCCATTCAAAAGACTACAGGCATATTTTTTCTCACTTGTTTCGCTAATATAAGATTTTCGGTATCTACTAAAATTATTATGCATTTCTTCACTCATATCACGTATAGCTTGCAATATAAGCGAACTATCTTCTGATATAGTCTTTTTTTCTGGTAATTTTGCGGGACTTTCAATAGCCAATAGTTTCAACAATGAATTCGTCTCATTCATTGACTCGGTTGCTTTCAATGCTTTTACCAAATCTGTAATGGCCTTGTCTACCAAATCTATTCTTAATGTAGAATCATAAGTAAAAGACCTTATAGCACTAATATCAAAAGGACGAACGGTCTTTTCATCAATCATTAAAACCGTTTTCTTATCAAAAGCCTGCCTAAATCCCAGTTCATAAAAAACATTCGGATTTCTCGCACTTAAATCACAAATGGCCATCTCACAATCTAATGCGTTTCTCAAAATATCCACAATAATCACATTAGCCTTCGATGTCACGTCTGCTCTAAATGCATCATACCCAGCCTGCTTGCAAGCTGGCGTTATTATGTGATTGTAAACTCTATCAAAATGTCCGTTTGGATACCCATCTACATCACTTATAGGCATTATAACAAAGCATTTCTTTGCCTTTTCTTCTCGTGTCTTTATCTCTTCCTTATCCATTGTCTTATTCTATATTAAAATTCATATATTTCAGACCTGCGCATGCACCATCAGCTATAATATGAGCTTTTTCATAATTATAGCTATCTTTTCCTTGAAAGTTTAATACAGGTTTCTGGGCAAATATAAGTGCGTTTTCGGCAATATCAATATCATTATCAACTTTAGCACAAGAAAAACACAACTCCTCTCCCAGAAGTAATCTTGATTTGAAAGCTTCATACTTTTCATGTTCGACGAGCCGATCATGAATATTATCAGACTGACCTATATAAATAATTTCAATTAGAGAAACAGCATTATTGATGGCATTGTATTGGCATCTATAAACCATATATATACCAGCATAGTCAGGAAGACCTTTTTTATTAGAATCTCGCCAATATCCCTCAAAATTCAAAATTATCTCTTTCATTATATATTTATAATACATTAAGCGATTGTATATCACCAATACAACGTCCCGTTAGTGCTCAATTTAGGGCATAGCCCTTTGTATAGGCACTTTTGCAAGTGCCTATACATTGAGTTGTTAAAATTTTGCTTATTTTTCACTATTTCATACATTTTCTTCGTTCAACAATTAGAAAGCAAGCTTTCATTGTACTCACTTATCGAAAATGTTGGCATATTGCCAATCCAATTTATTTCATGATTTTCGGCTGCACTCGGCATAGCTCAAACAAGTTTGGCTCTGCACTCATTGGCACGAAAATTCGGTCTAGTCGCATGCTGAAAAAAAACCTGCAACCGTTAAATATTTTAAATAAAGGCTACACCTCAGCAATCCAAGCAAGCTTGATCGTATTCGATTTGCACTTTCTTTGTACCATTTGTAGAATATGTTATAAGCCACTTTATTACGGGAACAGAACTGTTCAATGGAGATGCCCTTCGGCATTGCCTCCGTCTGGTAGTGGAAATAGAATCGCTCCAAATCTTCGCTGCTGTACATAAATCAATGTTTAAAATTTGGCAGCAAACTTACACCTTTCAAAAATGAGCCCTAATTTGAGAGCTTACACATTAATCGCCGTTAATCGAACATTAATCGGTCGTTAATGCTTTCTATGAGAGTATGGTATTTCAAAGCTGAGTTTATACATTTTCAACTTTTTTCAGGAACAATCTAGCTTCCTCAATTGTCTTTTCAATATATGCTTGAGTAAGATGTTGTGTAGTGTATCCTTTATGAACAATATCGTTTCTCATATCATGAAGTCGGGGCCAATCAGATATATGATTGGTGATAAAACCAAGACTCTTGTTCTTTTCCGTCTGAATATGATTGTAGAAAGACTCTATCATGCTAAGACCTTTATCTTGTTTCTTGTTTTTAGCAATATCCTTCAAGATTGATTCTAAATAAGTACATATCTGAACTACCATCGATTGGAGGAAAGTCTGCTCCATTTCGTCTGGAATTGAAATATGAAAGACATTGAGATAATATTGTTCACGTTCATGTCGTATCTCAGGATCACCTTCTGACTCCTCTTCTGCCATTTTTGATATATTTCCAATCATTGAAGTCCGCATATCATCAACAGATTCCATAACGGAAGACAGAAGACATTGAAGACATCTTGCCTTCTCATGTATCACCCACTCTCTATCAGTCATTCCCTTCGCAATAGCCATTATTATTAGTTTTTATTTATTCCAGCAATACAGCGTTTTCGCTATTTATCAGCGAGTTAGCTATACCCATCTATTCTAACGAAGCTTTGAATTTGTATTATTTAACTATCAAGCGACAGGCTATGATGGTTTGATATCCTCGGCATTCTTGCCATCCTTAAAATGGCGTACATAGTCACATGGTAAGAACGAAGCATCAACCTCCTCGTCACAAAGAATGCGGGTATGGATGTCCTCTATGTACTCACCGAAGTTGACATTGTTCAATTTGCAACTTTCCAACAGACCGAACATAAAGAAGATGTTCAGATTACTCACCACCCATGAAGCGCTGCAAGGCGGACATGATTCTGAGCTCTTTGGCAGAAGGAGCCTTGACACCTTTCATCGCACAGTCTAAGAAAAATGGGAGGTTCGGGGCAAGGGATTCGCGGAGTTGCGTAGGCATGAGCATGTGCCATTCGTTCCTTTCATCGTCGCAATAGGTGACAACGAGTAGATATTTCTGGAGTATGTAAGGGGTCCTGCGTTGCTTGCGCACCACATAGGTATCGTCGCCTCCGCATACAAACTCGTCGAGGATCTGCAGTTCGGTCTTGCTGAGTCTACTGAGAATCTCAATGGGGTTGTCCATGACTTCCAAAGCGATTCTTCGGCTGGTCTCGTCTTTCCGAAGATTGGGGCTGACGTACAGGTCAAACTTCTTGCAGACCTTAAGCATTTTCGCCTTCGTAGTGGAATGTATGATCTGCTGCAACATTATCTTGGAAGACTTGAAGTCTTTATTGGGAATAGTAATCATTTTTGTGACGCAAATATTTGTGGCGGACAAGCTGCCACGGAGTTCACATTAATCGCCGTTAACCGGACATTAATCGGTCGTTAATACTTTTAGGGACTGACGTCACTAATAGTTGAACGTTTTTTGCTCATCCACAACCAGTTTGTTTAGCAATGGCAGTATACGTTCAATCTTGCGGCACTTGACCTTGTTGTAATAGAAATCTATATCGTCGAGCAATTCATAGCTAAGGTCTTCCGGCATGTCTCCACCATAACCGCAGGCGACAACGGATATTGCAGCGAGCCTTCGGGCGTCTTTGTCGTCACGAAATTCGCTTAAGCCTACGAGAATATTGGGTAGGCAGTCGTAAATGACATTGCAAAAGTAAAGTAGGTCGGAGAAATCTGGCGATTCGATGTGGTAGGCTTCAAGCATCTCTTCCTGGTATTGACGAAGCAACAAGAGGAACTTCTGCTTTGCCATCCGCCCCCTTATGTTTTGGGTCATTACCCAGAACAGGGCATGGGATAACACAATACGGTCTTCAGAAGAGTGGCAATAGAAGCAACTGTCTTCGGGCTTGCGGACCTTTAGCTGTTCTTCGAATTGACGAAACATCTTCTTGCGCATTTCGTTTAATTGGGTAGTTGCCATTTCTTTTTTTTACATTAATCGCCGTTAATCGGACATTAATCTGTCGTTAATATTTTGGGGTACCGTCATTCGGACGGTAATATGACATTGTTCCCCACCGCAGTATCGCTCTGCGCTATGCTGCCACTCGGATGGGGATAGTTTGTTATTGTAATTGTCTAACCTTGGCTACTTTTATGTTCCTGAATGTCAGACCTATATGGCGATTGTTTCATACGATAACATCTGTATTCCTCCTTTTTAGTATTTGATATAGCACAAATGTACGAAAGGCATATCGAGTCGAGCGAACGCAACCGTTTACAGATTTCCACGATCTGGTCCTTGCCATAGTAGCTCAGCAGAAGTTTCCAATCATTCCAATTGCCATACTCCAGAACCCGCTGAACAAAGAAGGACGGATACTTGTCCATGTCAGCCTGTGATTTGTCTATGTCCCAAAATAGAACAGGAGACAACTTTTTAATACATTCAGCACCGTTCATCGTTATTGCCATTTCTGTTGCCCAGCAAAGGTAAGGCTAATATTTAACATCACAAAGGATTTTAGCGATTTTTGTGATTAGTGTTCATGCGGTGCGTTGCTTTTTATGAAAGGGAGCGTCCTACATGGATTGTGGGTTGGTGGCGGGCAAGCCGCCAGAGCTTTTCACATTAATCGCCGTTAATCGGACATGAATCAGTCGTTAATATTTAACTTACATGTCAATCCTTTTTCTCATTCAAGGCGCGTCTTGGTTGAGCGTTATACACTGGGCGTGTAAAGCCATTGCCGTCCTTGCTGCGTCTTCAAGCTGACATAGGGAAAACAACTAGAACAACAAGTACAATATATAACAATGCCTTCGGCAAGGCACTTGGGTGGACAGAATTCCTGCTGCAAAGGAAACAACATGAACAAGGCTTCGCAAGGACAATGCCCTAGCACTTCCCTTAAGTCCACGACAATGCTTTTTGAACGGATTGACGCTCACGAATAACGGCCAACATTGCTTTGCTGGCACCTGCAGCATCTGCCATTTCATACATCGTGATCTTTGTATCCTCGCCAGTTTTATCTGCTTGTCGCTTTGCGCGCTTCCATGCTTTGTCCTCATGTGACTTGTCTGACAAATCAAAGGAATCTACGCCTTTGCATTTGTCTATCCACTTATCAAGCATCTTGACGTCAGCTACTGAGAGTTCGTCCATATCGCAAACAGCTTGCTTTGAAGCAAGAATAAGTTGGTGGCCGTCCTGTGATAGTTCGATTTTCAACGAGTCGGCGAAGTCTTTCAACTCCGGTGAAGATATCTCGGCCTTTCCTTCTACTCCACGCAACACCTTGTAGGTCAATGTTGGAACAGGGCCATGCTTCCGTGCCACAAAAGTATCGTAGATGATGGGCAAGCCGTACTCTTTCAGCTGGTTTTGCTGGGCAAAGTACATGACCTTAAAGAGGTGGATGTAGTCCACTCCCTCTGGGAATGCCTTCAGGATGTAAAGCACAACTGCTTTTATCTTTAGTATCTGATCTATTGTCTTCATGACGATTATTCCTTTCTTTAATTTGGCAAAAGTACGACTTTATTCCTAAACAACCAAGAGTTTCTCGGTTTTTAACGCGCGCTTATAGCATAAGGGGGGCGGGCAAGCCGCCACGGAGTTCACATGAATCGCCGGTAATCGGACATGAATTGGTCGTTACTACTTTTTGTCATGGGCGGGACCTGTGACGGGCCTCCAAGGCATCGTTGATGCGGGCGCGAATGTTGTTCACGCTTCTTCCCGTGGTGATATTGATGGCGAAAGGAAGCAGGCATTGGATGAAGCTCTCCTTGACAATGGTTTCTTCGGTGAGCTTGGGCTCTTGATCGAGCAGGGAGACGACGACCTGGGCCAGATCGGTGGCGTTGTTGCACGCGCGAATCTTGTTGAGGTGCGCCGGGATATGGTCCTTGTCAATGTAGCGAGAGAGCTTTTCTGCCTCAGAAGAAAGCGCGTCGCTGGTAGTCTGGACGACCTGCAGTTTGTTAGCATGATCATAGACATAGAGGTTTTGTACAGCCTCGGTGGCGTTGGGCAGGATCTGGTTGTTTCCGCCGTAAATATTGATGGTCATATCACACATAAAAGGTTGAATATTTGTTTTGGATGATGAATACTCGATAGAGGGTCTGAAGTATGTTGCTCGATGAAGTTAACTTCGAAGCCCGATGAAGTTAACTTCGTAGGCCGATGAATATAACTTCGTAGGCCGATGAATATAACTTCATTTTTGGGGGTGGTTGGGAAGTTTTTTCTCCTTATCTATATATAGGCACCGAGAAATCCGTCTTTCACGTCCGTCAGGGGTGATTTCTGAGCAAAATCAGACCGATTATGAACGGATTGTGAATGGATTGTAAACGGATTGTAAACGGTTATGAATAGATTTGATTTCGGCTTCTCAACTTAGTACCTTTGCATCGCAGTCAGGAAACAACAACCAATTCTGTCGGGCGCAATGACTGCTTGCGTAAACATCAAGTCCCATACCGACGATGGGCAAGCGTATGATCAATTACAGTGTGTACATGATGCGTAATTCGTTGAAGCCGAATCTCCCCGAGAAGGCGTATGCCAAGGCGCAGGTGAAGGAGGTGATGTCGTTTCGCGACTTCGTGGCCCACATCGCCGAGCATGGTGGCTACAAGCGTGGACAGGTGAAGGGCGTGCTGAGCGACATGTGCTCGTGTCTCGTGGAGCAACTGCTGGAGGGTAAGAAGGTGATGCTCGATGAGCTCGGCAACTTCTGGTTGTCCATCAGCAGCGAAGGGGCGGAGAGCTGTGAGACGTTCACGTCGAAGAACATCACGGCAGTGAATATCATCTTCACGCCGGGTACGGACTTCGAGAACCTCATCGGACGCGCGGCCTTCAACCCGGTAGCGAGCCGATCGCTGCAAACTGCTGCCTTGAAGGCGGAGAAGAAGGGTGAGAACGTGATCGACATCGAGGCCGTGAAGAAGGGTCCTGGCAACGGTGGTGGCAACACGGGAAAGCCTTCTAACCCTTCTGAGGGTACGGGCGAGAACACCGGTGAGCCTTCCAACCCGTCGGGTGGCGCAGGAAGCAACACGGGTGAGGACGGCAAGACGGACACGGGAATCACCAATCCGCCGAGCAGTGGCGAGGACGGTGGCACCTTGGGTGACTAATCAAGCAGTGTATGAAGTTTATTCTATTCATCTATCTTAAAACATCGCGTATGAAAGTGAACTGGAAACGTGTGGCACTGTATGTGCTGCGAATCATTGAAATGGTGATCACCGGCGCAGCGGGTGGAGCCATCACGCAACTCTAAACTCTAACTCGTGGTCACGGCCTCTGCGCATCGGCCCTCAATTCGTTGACGGAAGATGGAGGAGTCGTGACCGCTCACTTGAATTTCTATGAGAACTATCACTTTGATCATTATTCATTGCTCGGCGGTACGGCCCAGCCAGACGTCGAGCGCGCAACAGATTGACTCTTGGCACCGCAAACGGGGCTGGAGTGGCATCGGCTACCACTATGTGGTGCGGCGGGATGGAACCGTAGAGCGGGGACGGCCCGAGGCGAAAGTGGGGGCGCACTGTCTGAACCACAACAAGCATAGCATCGGGGTGTGCTACGAGGGTGGCCTCGACGCCCAGGGCAGGCCGGCGGACACGCGGACGGAGGCGCAGAAGCGTGCGCTGATCTCGTTGGTGCGGGAGCTCAAGGGGCGGTATCCACGGGCGATCGTCGTGTCGCATCATACCTTCGATCCGCGCAAGGCGTGTCCTTGCTTTCATGCGGAGCATGAGTTTAGGGACGTTTCTTGCTGATAGAGGGAAAACAACCAGAACAACAAGTACAACTTGTAACAACTCGTGGACACGCGATAACCTGCTGAAAGGGAAACAACAAAGAACAACTTTTGCGGCAGCTTTTTCAGGAAAAGCAGCCGTCCTTGCTGCGCCTTCTTGCTGATGAAGCTGCTGATATATGGAAAACAACCAGAACAACAAGTACAACGTATAACTATGCTTCGCCGGGACAACACGCTACGCGTGATAC
>ULZG01045262.1_pt1 | contig 43010 bp, 35 predicted proteins | sample 1962881 | NCBI WGS metagenome assembly ULZG01 (sample SAMEA4835883, study PRJEB28245) | human gut metagenome | biome: gut microbiome; material: fecal sample | place: Denmark | collected 2008 | reverse complement strand
GACAACTCTGATATCTTATCATGTGTTGTTCTGTTTGTCAACAACTTTTTTGTTGTCCGCTGTCAGATCATGTCATGTCCCGCGGTCAGCTTGACTATGTTACCATCTGGGTATTATTTTGTCAACCCATTTTTTCCAAAAATTTCACTTTCTTATGTGTACTTTCGCAAAGTGAATTTTACTGTTTCAGTTCATCTTTCCAGAAAAGATATATTTCCACCGTATTTTATTTCAATATCGCATCCATCGCATCTTTCACTGACCTCACACCAGTCAGGCGGATTCCCTTTGGCACAGATCCACTGTCCTTCATGGAATCCAGGCTGACCTGTGGCAGAATGCATTCATCAAATCCAAGTTTTTTTGCTTCTGTCACGCGCTGCTCTGCCATACTGACGGCACGCACTTCTCCGCTTAAGCCCACTTCTCCGAAACAGATCGTCTTCTCATTGATGGGCTTTTCACGGTAACTGGATATAATGGCAAGCACAATGCCAAGATCGATCGCTGGTTCATTCATTTTTACGCCGCCCGCGATATTCACATAAGCGTCACAGTCTCCAAGTTTTAATCCCAGCCTTTTTTCAAGTACTGCCATCAGAAGATTTACCCTGTTAAAATCGGTGCCTGCAGCCGTTCTCCGCGGGATTCCAAAATTACTGTAGCAGACTAACGCCTGTACTTCCACCAGAATCGGTCTGGTTCCTTCCATAGAACACGCAACAACCGAACCGGATGCACCTTCCGGTTTCCCGCTCAGCATGTATTCCGAAGGATTTTCCACTTCCATCAGTCCGTTCTGTCTCATCTCAAACACGCCAATCTCATTCGTTGAGCCGAACCTGTTTTTGACACCGCGCAGTATACGGTATGCCGCATGCCTGTCCCCCTCAAAATAGAGTACCGTATCCACCATGTGTTCTAAAACTCTCGGACCCGCAACCACGCCCTCTTTCGTCACATGACCGACAATAAAGATGGAAATTCCCATCCCCTTTGCAATCTGCATAAATACCCCTGTGGATTCCCGCACCTGTGATACGCTGCCCGGTGCAGAGGAAACTTCTTCGTTATACATGGTCTGTATGGAATCTATGATCACGATCTGCGGTTTTTCCCGGTCAATCACCGTTTTTATCGTGTCTAAGTTCGTTTCACATAAAAGTGTCAGCGAATCGCCAAAGGTTCCGATACGTTCTGCCCTTATTTTGATCTGCTGCAGGGATTCCTCTCCGGATATATATAATACGCGCACACCTTTCTCCGATAAATTCCGGCATACCTGCAAAAGCAGTGTTGATTTACCGATTCCCGGATCACCGCCCACTAACACTAAAGATCCCTGTACGATTCCGCCGCCAAGTACACGGTCAAGCTCTTTCATATCCGTCGACATGCGTTTGTCCTGTGTCATCTCGATCTGTGAGAGCGGAACGTTCTTCGCCTCTGCCGCTTTTGCCGCTACCCTGCCGCCTTTTGCTGCACTTTTTTTATCGATCATCTCCTCAACAAATGTATTCCATTCCTTACATGCAGGACACTGTCCCATCCACTTTGATGATTCGTAACCACATTCCTGACAAAAAAATACTGTTGTTTTTCCCTTCGGCATATTCCTTCTCCATCTCTTTTTATTGTTTATCAGTATACTTACTTTATCTGTAAAAAGCAACTTACTTTCTATGACAAAAACCGGAAAAAGCAATCCGCTTCTTCCGGTTTTTATTATTATTGCAGAATTATTTTTTTACTTTAATTTTCACTGCTGAACTCCTGATTGTAAAGTCTGCAAGTAATTCATTCCTGCCATTTACAACCACTTTGTAATAATATGTTTTTTTCTTCTTTGCTTTTTTATCTGCAAAAGACGTCTTCTTTGTGGTTCCAATCAGAGTATACTTACCGTTCTTCTTTTCTGCACGGTAAATCTGATAAGTTTTGGCACCTGTTACCTTATTGTAAGAAACGGTAACCGTTCCTTTTTTGTTATTTTTTACTTTTGCAGCAACTTTGACACCATATATGATGACTGCCGGCTTACCGGAAGCAACCTGTGTACCATATTCCGAGGTCATATAAGAGGCAATTCTTGTTCCTTTTTCCCCATATGCACTGACCATATAATAATATTTCACACCTTTTTTCAACCGTGCCCTGTCATATGCCGCCGTGCCTGTAATGGATCCGTCTTCGCCATAATATTCCCGATAGTGAACCTCACTGTAATATCCTGTCCCATCATTGGAATCTTTTGCGATCAGGTTACCTGTTGCTGCATAAAGCTTTTCGTCCGTATTACATAACGGCGTATATACAGAACGGACGACTTTATAATATTTCGCACCTTTTACCTTTTTCCAGGTAATCTTTACTGCATTCTTTTTCGTATCATAAACAGCTTTGATGGATTTTACTGCTGCAAGTGATGTAGATTCTTTTGACGATGACCATCCACTGTATTCTTTTTTGGAATTATAAGCCCTTACCGATACATTTACGTATTCTCCGCTCGATAATCCTTTAATGGTGTATTTATTTTTCTTTACCGTTACATATTTTTCTGCAACTGTTTTTTCCTCACCATATTTATCATATACCATGTATCGGATCTGATAGCCTGCAGCGTACTTGTCCGCATCCCATTTAACGCTTACATTTTTGCCTTTATTGGTAAGGACGAGATTTCGCGGCTCCTCGAGCTGCATTTTAACTCTGGTCGACGCGGTAATGTATTTTAATGTTTTTCCGTCTTTATAATATGCACAGATCAGATAGGTGTAACTCTCACCGAATTTTAACTTTTTGTCCGTGTATGTTGTCGTTTTTGCGTTTGTGATCGTTTTCACCAGTTCATACTTTGCATTTTCTACTGTTACGGCACTGTTGCCCGAATTGATCCATCCTGAAATTTCTGTGATATCCTTGTCACTCTCAGAAGTTCTGTAAATCTCATATTTTGTTGCAGAACCTACTTTTGTCCAGGTCAGTTTCACTGTATTTTTTGAGTTCTTAGCCACCTTTAATACAATGTTATTTACACGGCTGGTACTTACAGTAAAATTTTTATATATACTGTAACTTTTCGTTTTTCTGTCCGGATCATAATAATAAGAGCGTACCTTGTAGGAGTATTTTGTGCCTGCCTTTAAATTCTGATCTGTATAGACATAGTCTGTGGTCGTTGCTATTTTCTTATATTTTTTACCTGAAAGACGATAAATCTCATATCCGGTATAGCTTCCTCTGGTAAAAGATAACTTTATACTGTTTTTTCCCGCCTTTGTATATACACGCGGTACGGATACCTTATCCGTATAGCTTACCATATTCGAAGCAGGACTCATTGCCGTATAATAAGTCATGCCAACAGATATATTTTTATATGTTTGATTTTTTTGAGCATCTGTTACTTTTATTTCCTTATTTACGGTAAACACCGGCTTCTTTTGTATGTTATAAAGAGAACTGCCTGCATCATAGGTATGCGCAACAAATGTATATTTTACGCCCGGTTTTAAAGAGATTGCACTGTATGATCCATCGATTCCCTTCACTTTGTAAGAACGTACATAACTGCTTATTTCCTTACTTTCAAGCTCCGTAAGTGCATCTTTTAAATAAAGTTTTTTCTGCTGTCCCTGACCATCCGTATAGTAACCATAAGCGTTCAAAAGCTCATAATTATAATGCGCCGGCTTCTTTCCTTCTTCAAAAACATAAATGACTACATCCGCATCGATTGGCGTCCATGAGAGCTGCCAGTCATCTCCATTGTACGTCTTTTCTATTTTGAGATTTTTTACTGTCGGTATGTTTCCATTAATGCTGGCCGTTGCAGTTATGACATCTGAATAACTTCCATCTGAAAAATATCCTTCTTCCGCAGATTCCAGTCTGACGGAACAATAAAAATATGGCAGTCCTGAATCTATTGTAATATTACAATACGGATCTGATGCATACTCTGAATCCGTTTCATAGGAATCGTTTTCTCCTTTTGCATTTACATAAGCATCGTACAGCGTTCCCCTCTTATTGTAAAACTGTAAAAAGCTCTCTATATTCGTAATATTTAACGGTTTGCTGCTTCGCAGGTAATACACACGATAGCTATCCACTCCGTTTTGTGCATTCCAGGTAACTGACATCTCTTTTCCCTTTTCAGAAACTTTTGTACCGGTTACCGGTGATAACTTCTTTAAAGAGTAATTTTTATAAGTATAGGTGTCCGACCATTTACCATACATGTCCACCACATATTTCGTCTGTTTCGATTCTATAATATATTGGCTATTATCATTCCAGTTCCAATATACCTCCTGTTTGTTACTTGTCACTTCATGATAATATACAGCACGGACTTTTACGCTGACCTGCTGTCCTGAATTCAATATGACATATGGCAGTCTTGCTGCATCTGATGTTATCATCTCATGTACGGTTCCGTCTGACGCATCCAAAAATAATCCCGGCATATTATAGACCTTGGTATTTCCATCGCAGACCACTTCATATCCAACCTTCATCATGTCTCTGGCTTTATTTTTCATTGTGGCCGTATCATTATTAACCGGATTCCAGCTTATTTTTACATAAGTTTTTTCAAAAGAAATCTCTTCATAAGCATCTGCATATACAACATATTTATATTTTTTCGATGCTGAATCATATACCGATTCATACGTTAATTGCTTATAAAAATGTCCATTATAACTATAATAAAGAACCTGTGTATCATTTTTTACTGCATACTCATCTATCCGCTTTTTGGCATTTTCCGATGAATCACTTACAGTAATTTCTGTAATTTCATCACCTTCTGTCACATAATGATACCCTGTCGCATCACATGACCGCAATGCTCTATACGTCTTACCATTGACTCTATACATTCCATATGCATCTTGATATTTATCTGTGTTGCCTTTCAGTATGGCTTCTGCCTTATTATACAGGTTTACAAATCCGTCAATATCCGTACCGCTGCACTGGCCATAATAGTTATTTTCATACTTGTATAACCCTACGGTCTTATCCCAAAAATTGCTCCTTTTTGTAACCTTAAAACCTACAATTTCGTCTGTCGTACCTGCTGCAATCACTCCGTTCTGGAACCGATTCACATAAGCATATCTCAGCTGCCGGCCAGACGCTGTTGTTATAATACTTCCGTCATCTTTTCCTCTTACATTGATTACCTTTGACGGTTTATCAATTGCAGCGAGTTCTTCCTCTTCAGTCTCTTCTTCGGTCTCTTCTTCTATTTCTTCTTCCGATTCTTCTTCCGTCTCTGTTTCCATCACTTCGGTATCATCAACAGCCTCCGTATCATTCACGTTTTCTGTCTCTTCTACAGTTTTCTCAGTTTCTGATGCCTCTGATGTTTCTGGAATTTCCGATGCCTCGCTGTTCTCTGTCTGCCCACTGTCATTTTCTGCAGACTCACTGTCCGTTTCGCTTTCTGTCTCTGTCTGTTCTGTTGCTAAAGCTGCTTCCATCGCATCTTCTTCCTGTATCACAGCCTCTGTTACTGTCTGTACATCTGTCTGCGGCAATCCAGCAGCACCTACTGATGTCCAATCTCCGACCGTCAGCGTAAGCGCCATCGCAAATGCCGCCATACGTTTCCAACCCGTGAGTCTCTTTCTTTTCATAACTTTTCTCCTTCTGATTTATTGCACATTGTCACGCGCATTTTTTATGTTAATGTAACAGTTTATCCCCGTCAATCGTACTTTCGTACTTGAAAGCGCAAAAAAAGCTTACATGCCCTTTTGACATGTAAGCTTCCTTTGATCTCACTTTTCCGTTCTTAACACTTTGTAACTTTTACATCTACCGGATGGTCGCCAAGTTCTACACTTAAGCTTAATTTGCCGCCAAGATTTGTCTTCATCTTTCCTGCATCTGCGCCATCGATCGTGATGTCGTACTCTGACTCATCCTCAAGTTCTACTGTGATCTGTGCATCTTCCGGTCCCTCTACCTGAAATGTCAGGCCTGTATCTGTTGCATTCAGATTCATGACAGCCGTTCCCGGAACAGATTCATATACGAACATGCCATTGCGCTCTAACTTGGTGATCTCGGAAAATGTCTTCACCTTGTAGATATCTCCCTGATGTTCGAAATTATCAAGTTTCGCCTTTGCACCTAATGTGTAATCCCCAAAACTGATCGTTCCATCTGCTTCTGAACGAATTAATTCGCTGATCGTTGCCATTTTTTCCTCCTGTGATAAAGTAGTTTTCTCTTTATCGTAAAATTTTGTGCCCTTATTATATAATATCCCCGTCACGATTTCCAGTGCTTTCCCGGATATTTCAGTAAAATTTTATTTTGTTTCGAACACGACTTTTTCTTTGTGGATCGTCACGACCACTTCCATATCTTTTTTCACTTTGCCGGACAGGATTTCTTCTGCCAGTTCATCCTCGATATCGTTCTGGATCTGACGGCGCAGCGGTCTTGCACCATATTTCGGATCATACGCTTTATCGACAATATGCTTTTTGACGCTGTCACGCACGGTAAGGTGGATTCCCATCTGTTTTTCACAGCGGTCTGTAAGTTCTTTTAACATCAGTGCAACGATCTGTTTCATATCGTCTTTGTTTAACGCTCTAAATACGATCGTCTCATCAATACGGTTTAAAAATTCCGGTTTAAAAATACGGCGTACTTCTTCCATCACGCTGTTTTTCATGCGGTCATAATTCTGTTTTTCATCATCCGAAACTGCAAATCCAAGTTTTTTCGGCTCAATGATCGCCTGTGCTCCGGCATTTGACGTCATAATAATGATCGTATTTTTGAAATCCACTTTGCGTCCCTGGGAATCCGTGATATGACCGTCGTCTAACACCTGCAGTAAAATATTAAATACATCCGGATGCGCCTTTTCGATCTCATCAAACAGGATCACCGAATACGGATTTCTGCGCACCTTTTCGCTGAGCTGTCCGCCCTCCTCATGGCCTACATATCCTGGCGGTGAACCAATCATCTTTGATACGCTGTGTTTCTCCATATATTCCGACATATCAACACGGATCATAGACTGTTCGCTGCCAAACACTGCCTCCGCAAGTGCCTTTGAGATCTCTGTTTTTCCGACACCGGTCGGGCCTAAGAACAGGAAAGAACCGATCGGGCGCCTCGGATCTTTTAATCCGACACGTCCTCTTCGCACAGCTTTTGCCACTGCACTCACCGCATCCTCCTGACCGATGACACGTTTGTGTAAGGTAGCCTCTAATTTTCTTAAGCGGGCAGCCTCCCCCTCGGCAATCTTTCTTACCGGGATCTTCGTCCATCCGGATACCACATCCGCAATATCGTCTTCTGTCACTTTTAACTTTTTACTGCGGCTGTCTTTCTTTGTCTTTGCCTGTATTTTGGCAAGCTCTTCTTCACACGCTTCTTTTTCGTTCTTCTTCTGCTTTGCACCTTCCACATCACCATCGTGCAGAAATTCTAACATTTCCTCTTCTAACAGGTTGATGCGATGTCTTAATTCAACGACTTCCTCCGGTTTTCCACCCGCGCGCAGACGTACCTTTGCTGCAGCCTCATCCATCAGATCGATTGCTTTATCCGGCAGGAAACGGTCATTGATATAGCGCGCAGACAGGCGTACTGCTGCCGATACCGCATCATCCGTAATCTTTACCTGATGATGCTTTTCATACTGTTCCCGCAGTCCCTCTAAAATCTGCACTGCCTCCTCTTCCGACGGCTCTTCTACCGTAACCGGCTGGAATCTGCGCTCTAGCGCAGCATCTTTTTCAATATATTTGCGGTATTCATCGATTGTCGTTGCACCGATCAGCTGCAGTTCCCCACGCGCAAGTGCAGGTTTTAATATATTGGAAGCATCGATTGCTCCTTCCGCTCCACCCGCTCCGATGATTGTATGCAGTTCATCGATGAAGAGCAGGATATTGCCGGCTGCCCGTACTTCCTGAAGTACCTTTTTAATGCGCTCCTCAAACTCACCGCGATATTTTGAGCCTGCCACGATTCCGGACATATCCAAAGATACCACCCGCTTTCCCGCAACGGTATCCGGAACCATTCCGGTTGTAATACGCTCCGCAATTCCCTCAACGATCGCAGTCTTTCCAACGCCCGGTTCACCGATCAGACATGGGTTATTCTTTGTCCTTCTGCTTAAGATCTGGATCACACGGCCGATCTCTTCCTGTCTGCCGACTAACGGATCTAATACTCCCTCTGCCGCCAATGCAGTCAGATCTCTGGAGTATTGATTTAATACCGGTGTATCCGATGCTGTTTTTTTCACCGGCTTACCATTCATGAAATCTTCTTTGTACAGGCTCGCATCTTCTCCCATTGCGATCAGGATATCCACATACATTTTCTGGATATTGACCGCTAAGGTATTTAAAAGGCGGGATGCCACACACTCTGTCTCTTTCATCATCGCGATCAGGATATGCTCCGTCCCGATCTCCTCTGCATGAAAACGCGCTGCCTCCCTTGCTGCCCCTTCTAACACCTGCAGTGCCCTCGGCGAATATTCCTTAGCCTCTGCCGTCAGCACCTGTGCATCCGGTGCAATGAGTTCCTCGATCAGCTGCATGACTTTGTCAAGTTCTACTCCATTATCATTTAATACCTGCGCAGCGACGCCCGTTCCTTCTTTTAAAAGTCCGATCAGGATATGCTCCGTTCCGATATAATGATGATGCAGTGATTTCGACATCTTTGAAGCCTGATCGATTGCTTTTTTTGCTTTTGATGTATATCGTATCTGCATAGTTTCTCCATTCTTTTTCTATTTATAAATCATTTAAATCGATGATCTCTAAATCATCTTCTTCCTCTTCTTCTCTCGGAATGTGTTTTTTCTCCGGAGTATGTTTCCGCTCCGGCTTTTCTTTTCTCTCCGGCCTTTGTTTCTCCTCCGGTTTTTCTTTTCTCTCCGTGCGCTGTTTTTCCTCCGGTTTTTCTTTTCTCTCCGGCCTTTGTTTCTCCTCCGGTTTTTCTTTTCTCTCCGGACGCTGTTTTTCTTCCGTTTTTTTTCTTTCTACCGGCAGGAAATCTTCGTCCTCTTCCCAGTCCTCATCGTCAAGATCGTCAGACATGCCACGTCCAAACAATCCCGCACGCACTTTATGGATCTTTGATACGCCGACTTCGTTCTCTGTATCGTTTTCTTCCACATCATCCGGCTCTTCTTCCACTTTTTCTTTTGGTTTTCTGTGGAAAAATCCTTTTCTCTGTGTTTCTTCCTCCTCCCAGTCAGCGTCTTCCGGATCATCTACTTCCAAATCATCTTCTTCCACGCCAGGATTCTCTTCTATATTATCATCTTCTTCCAGATCAGTATCATCTTCTGCTTCCTGATCCTTTCCCTGTTTTTCGGACTTCCAGTCCCAGTCATCCTCTTCCTCATCCCAGTCGTCACTCTTACGTCCTCTCAATAGAAGATTGATAATAATAACGACAAGTACTGCGATCACAAAAGCCATAATTCCCATCATATTTCTGGAAAAAGACTTTTCTTTTGCATATTGTTCAGAGAGATCATTGTATTCCTGCTGGAGATATTCCATATTAGAAACATCTTCCGCTTCTTCTGTTTCAAACTCTGCGTTCTGGTCTGCTGCCTGTCCATCTGTTCCATCCGCCGGCTGGTCTGTTGTCTGACCGTCTGTTCCATCCGCCGGCTGGTCTGTTGTCTGACTGTCTGTTCCGTCTGCCGGCTGGTCTGTTGTCTGACCGTCTGTTCCATCCGCCGGCTGATCCACTGTTCCGTCTGCTGTCTGTCCATCTTCTCTGGTCAGTGTGATCGTATACTGGGCGAGTGCTCCGTTCTGCGCCTTCACGACTACTTTTATCGTATTTGTACCGACCTGCAGATTGTCATTTCCTGTGATCGACTGCACCGTCGCAAATTCATTAACCGGTATTGCCGTCACTGTAACGCTTGTGACATCATTCGGTACGGTAGCTGTATATTGTACTGTCTTTCCTGTAAAGTCCGGGGATAATGTTCCCGCAGAAAGTGATAACACTTCCAGCGAATTATCTGCGGAAAGTGTTGTCTGTGCAGCAGCCACCTGGATTCCGGCAGCCTTTATGTCTGCCGCAGGTTCTGTCACAAGACATCCCATGCAGAAAAGTGCAGCTATGAATCTTACTTTTCTCTTCATTCGTTTCACACTCCCTTTATTGCCATCATCACTATGGAATTATATGAGATATTCGAAAATGCGTCAACCTCAAACTCCCTCATTGTCAAATTCCGGAATAAAACTCTCCTCCGCCGTCTCCCCCTCCTGGATAAAACCGTTTTCAATCCCTATATCGATTGCAAAATCAATAACCTCATCATATTCCCGATCCGTGATCTTACGGTTTAATTCCGGATATTTTTTCACGTTAGAGAGCGGTGTAAACTGGTGCATGATACTGATATATATTTGATTCTCATAGGTTTCATGCAGATATTTCAAAACTGCTTTGGAATCTTTCGTGCACCCCGGCAGGATCAGATGGCGCACGATCGTACCACGCTTCATCAGGGAATCCTCCCCGTTTTCAAAAACTGCCGCACCCGTCTGACGCACCATCTCCGCTATCACCGCCTTAGCCACAGCAGGGTAATCCGGCGCATGGGAATATTTTGCACTCAAAGCGGTATCAAAATACTTAAAATCCGGAAGATAGATATCCACAATTCCTTCTAAAGAACGGATCGTATCCACATTTTCATAGCTGCTGGTGTTATAAACGATGGGTATCTTTAAATTCTGATTTCTTGCAAGCTCTACCGCTTTTATGATCTGTGGTACAAACTGCCCCGGTGTCACAAGGTTGATATTATTTGCACCCTTTTCCTGGAGTTCCAGAAAAATTTCGCCAAGCCGCTCCGTACTTATCACCTTACCAGCCGTGCCATTTGCAATATTTTCATTCTGGCAGAACACACAGTGCAGTGCACAGCCGGAAAAAAAGACCGCACCGGAACCCATCTCCCCGGAAATGCAGGGTTCTTCCCAGAAGTGCAGTGCCGCACGCGCCACCTTAATCTCTGTGGTCTGTCCGCAGATGCCGCGCTCACCGGATTTTCGGTCCACAGCGCACATTCTAGGACACAATGTACATATTTTCATGGTATACCATCACTCTTTCTATTTAATTTAATGATTGCGCAACCGTGCCTTTTTTTGTATGATAGACATTGCAAAAAGAAGATCAAACACAAAGGAGTTTTCTTATGAGTCCAAAAAACTGTATGGTAGCACAGTCAGGCGGCCCTACTGTTGCGATCAATGCCAGCCTTGCCGGTGTGATCGACGGTGTAATGCGTTCTGACATGTATGACACGGTTTATGGTTCCTTAAACGGAATCACAGGTATTTTAAACAACGATCTGACAAATCTTTCTGAATTAATGCAGCAGAATTCGGAATATCTCGACCGCTTAAAGGTCACTCCGGCAATGTATCTTGGCTCCTGCCGTTACAAACTGCCAAATTATTTAGATGATGATTCTTCCTATGTATTCATTTTCAAACAGTTTGAAACTTACCATATTGATGCTTTCTTTTATATCGGCGGCAACGATTCCATGGACACCGTCTTAAAGCTCTCCGAATATGGCAAAAAAATCGGCAGTCCGGTGCGTATTGTCGGTATTCCAAAGACCATCGACAATGATCTCTGTGAGACAGACCATACACCAGGATTCGGTTCTGCCGCAAAATATATCGCATCTTCTCTTTTAGAAATCGCACATGACACATTTATCTATGCAGTCAAAAGTGTGACGATCGTGGAAATCATGGGACGTGATGCCGGATGGCTGACCGCTGCTTCTGCACTGGCAAGAAACGGTTATAATACAGCACCACATCTGATCTATCTCCCGGAGGTTCCATTTGACAAAGAGGACTTTTTACTGGATGTAAAGCGTATGCTTTTCGAGCGCAATAACGTGATCGTTGCCGTATCCGAAGGTATCCGCGATGCTTCCGGCAACTATATCAGTGCTTCCGAAAGTTCTGTTGACACCTTTGGTCACAGCCAGTTAAGCGGAGCCGGAAAAACACTTGAATTTTTAGTCAAAGAAAAACTAGGCGTTAAAGTCCGTTCCGTGGAAGTCAACGTATTACAGCGCTGCGCTGCACACCTTGCTTCAAAGACTGATCTTGATGAGGCTTTTACTCTCGGTCAGAAAGCGGTTGCTCTCTCCGAGGAAGGTGTTACCGCTTCCATGGTAACAATGCGCCGTATCTCCGATGCTCCGTACGAAATCGCCTATGAGCATGCCGAGATCCGCCACATTGCAAATGAGGCAAAATCAATTCCAAGAGAATGGATCAACGATGCAGGCAATGATGTCACACAGCCACTGATCGATTACCTTTCACCTCTCATACTCGGTGAAGTTCCGGTAAAATACGAAAACGGTATCCCTGTCTATATGGATGTCAGTCATTTAGCAAAACATCAATAAATTTACCGATCTCAACCCACGCTCTTTTAGATTCCGGCAGCATTTTTGCTGCCATCTGAAAGATGTGGAACATTCCTTCATAAATACTGATTCTTACTTTTACTCCCTGTTCTCTGGCTTTTGCAGCCACATCCACAGAATCCGAGAGCAGCATCTCATAGGAACCAACCTGTATCAGCATCGGCGGAAATCCCCTGAAATCCCCATATAAAGGCGAAATATAAGCATTATACGGATCGTTATCCCCAATATAATCTTTATTATAAATAAGGCTGTCCCTTGTTTTTCCAAATAACGGGTCGCGCTCAAAGTTTGTCTCGTAAGATTCCCCGCTCGCCGCAAGGTCTGTCCACGGTGACATGGCTACGATCCCACACGGAAGCTGCTTTCCGTGATCTTTCAGATAATGGCATAATGCCATCGCAAGACCGCCTCCTGCGGAATCTCCTGCGATGATGATCTGCTCGGAAAACCACCCCTGTTCCAACAGATAACAGTATGCGGCATAGGCATCTTCTAAAGCCGCCGGATACGGATGTTCCGGTGCCACACGGTAATCGGGTGTCAGAACACTCATTCCATGGCTGACTTCACAGTAAAGTCCGGCAAACATACGGTATGCATTCCGCATCGCTCCGACATATCCGCCCCCGTGAAGCTGTAAGATTACTTTTTCCGTATTCGGATTTTCTTTTGCCTGTAAATACTCCATGGAGAAATTATCCATCTCGATCACATCTAATGAAAAACAGTCCGGACATTTCCACGGCGGCTCCGAATCCCCGATTTTTTTCCTCAGTTCTCCATTTTTTATCTTTTTCCCAATCAGGTGATCATTTGTCACATGGGCGATCAAGTCCCTCATGACTCTTCCCCTGATGCTCGCTTCGCTCTCTCTCATCCGATTGCTCCTGTTCTTTTTATTCTAAATATAACTCAGCGGACATGAAATCTTCGTTTCAGTTCCACCCTTGCCCTGCGGTCTCCGATGATCAGTGTTCCAAGAAACAGAAACAGGGAAAACGCAAATGCGATCAGTGCAAAAAGCTGTGCCGTCACGATACCGGTAAAAATCAGTATTACCGGAACAATGCTGCATAAGATCATAAAAATCTGCCACATCATATAGCTCTGCCAGTTTCTGCGGTTTACGATCATACAGATGATAATACCAACATCGACTAAAATGATCGCCGACGGCAATGCATAATTGACAGACCATCCGCGGTAGCCGACCAGAAAATCGATTGCGATCACGATCAGTATCGCCATCAGCGTGAGTACCGTGATTTTGGCGCGGTAACCTGTCTTTCCAAGAATTGCAAAACGGATCAGCATATATCCGTAAAAGAATCCAAGCCCCGTGATCGCACTCCATGCAATCTGTGACTCGGTGACCACATTGATATAAATGAGCAGCACCTCAACCAAAAGTGCACAAAACAGATAAATTTTACTGATCATTGTCATTTTCCGGGTGTGCACTCTCACATCCGGGTACATATTCTCCACTTCACCTGTGTATTCTAACACGGATCCGCAGAGTGGACAGCGCTCTGTTTCATCTGATATCTCCACATTACAATTTCTGCATTTACTCATAATTTACTCCATTACTCTTTATTTCTACCGCAATCCCGTCCGAGGCTATTTTCCGGAAAAATCCACGCTGCACAGACGCATCGACAAGATCATAACTGAAACTGAATACAAGTGTATCCCCGTAAGAGCAGATCGTTCCTTTCAGATGCTGCCCCTTTGACATGGCAAGAAATGCATGAAACATTTCCACATAAGGGCGGTACTCTTCTGTCACGGAAATATTGCCGATATTTGTGATCGTCGCAGTATTGGCAAGTGCAGAAGTTGTATATACATACTTCATTGCAAGGTTTTTCAGGAAAAGCGGCACAACTCTTGCAATCAGCAGTTTTTCATTGGAAACGTTATAGGAAAACAGCTTTTCAAGATTTTCCCGGTTGATCTGCTTACGCAGGCTTTCCTTCACGATCTCAAGAACCTCCGCAAACGTATAAGTTTCTTTCGTCGGATGAAACTCTGCAGACACCATGACAAAGAAATTTTTTGTGGTGATAGAATTAAAATACGGACGAAGATTGACCGGCACTGCCACCCGGATCGGACATTTAGACGGCATACCGTGCAGACACTCTGTATAAACGCTCCAGATATACACTCCCACAAGATATTCGTTGATGCTGACACCCATCCCGTGACAGACTTTTTTCAGTTCCGGTATCTTCATATAACCGTGCATCACACCAAACTCACCCGGTCTTAACTTCTCCCCGCGGATCAGATACGCCTTTTTTGTCTGGTAACCCTTTGCGGAACTTTTTTTATAATTCTTTAAAAAACTGTCCTCCCGGTTCAACGATGTATCGACACTCAGCGAATCTCCTAATTTTTCCTGAAGATCTTTATGTGCCAGACGCAGATACTGGTAAGTCAGCTCTTTTATAAAATTGATTCCTCCCATTCCATCCGTCAGGACATGGAATACTTCCAGGTTGATCCTGCATTTATAATAAGTCACACGGAACATATAGCTGCGGTTTTTGTTCTGCTGGATATATCTGCATGGGAAATTGTTCTCCATACGAACCTTTGGCGCTGCCTTTCCGTTTTCCTCAAAATAATACCAGAACATGCCCTGGCGCAGTCTTAAATTAAAACCGTCAAACTTCGGCAGTACCATATCAAGTGCCTTCTGCAGTAATTCCGGATTAATTTCTTCTTTCAGTGTAACACTGATCCTGTATACATTGCTCATGCTCTCCCCGGCAATGACCGGAAAAAGGTGTGCTGTATTGTCAAGTCTGTCCCAACGGATATCCCGGTATGTTGGAACTCCTTTACTCTGTTTTTTCATATATTCCTCGTTTCTGCATATTTTACAGACATATCTGCCTGGCTCATAAAATATACAATCTATTGTATGCAATTATAAAATAACCTGACAGAAAATACAAGATTGTACACTCTTAAATTCCTATTAAAAAAAGTCCACAACATATGTTGTGAACTTTTTTACCCCAGACTGCCTTCTTACTGCAGTCCTTTTACTTTTATTTTCAATTTTAATCCCGGTTGATGTAATAATTGCAGTAAAGTGAGCTGTTATCTGATGTGTTAACAAACGATATCCATACACTGTATGGTTTATTCTTTGTAAGTTTACCCACATAAAGTGTATCTTCGCTGACCGGTTTACTGTAGGATTCGATACTGGTATACTTACCCTTTGTAGCATCATATAGCTGTACCCTTGAAACCTTCCATCCTTTTGCTGCACTTACTTTCACAGCTGCCTTAGCAGTTGTTTTGGTCATCTTAATATTAGATACATAAGCTGATGCCTTTGTCTTTGATTTTAAATCAGCACTAATTCCTGAGATTTTTAAAGATTTTACAGGATTGACATATGGTTTAACTTTGACTTTGACACTCTGTTTTGCGCTGATACCTTTGATCTTAAAGGAAATGTTAGCGGTTCCGGTCTTAGCTAATTTCAAGCAAATGTCGTAAGAATAACCGGAATTGCTGAACGGTTCCCAGTTCTTATAAAAATATTCTGTTTTGTATGAGTTTGTATTTCTCGTCAGATAATACGGTTTTGCTACAGATGTATTGTCTGATTTAACGGAAGACTTGTCAATCGTCTGTGACTTCTTAAGGTTCGTAACATGAATGTAACCGTCTGATTCACCCGAAGTATTAGTCATATATAATACCTGTGATTTGTTATAAACCGGTGCTGCCATTGCTGTAGCTGGTACAGCTGTCACTACTACTGCTGCTGCCATTACTGTAGCCAACAGCTTTGTCATAAATTTGCTTTTCATAAAATAAAAACTCCTTTCCTTTTATAGTGCTCTTGCACTTTTATAAAAATATTATCACTATGTCCCGTTTAGTGCAAGCAGTTTCTTAAGATATTCTTTATATTTTTTTCACATTTTCATCATATTTTTATCACAATCTGCCTATTTCGAAGCAAGCCCTTTATCCATCATAAACTGTGCCACAAGGCGGTAACGTACTTCCTCGAGTGCCGCTGCCTTTCCGCCCATATTTTGTTCAAACGCATCCACGGAATCAAATTCCTCCTCTTCCATGATCTGACCCACAATTTCATCGTACGAACCCACGACATCCAGATGCTCTGCCTTTGCGACAGCGTCCGCAATCAGCGCCACCCTGATCACCTGTTCTGCAGATTCTTTGGCATTTTTCTCAAATATATCTGCCGATATTCCCAATTCATTCTGAATATACTGTTCATAGGACATATCCATATTCTCTGCCATCTGCCTGTAACTCTCAATATAGGCATCACGTTCCTCTTCAACTTCCGCTTCATCCATCTCAAATTCACTGTCATCCATTACAGCCGAATACAATTCTACCGCCGCATCTTTCCATGCCTGCCTGTCATATACATCCTGCAGATTCTTCCTGGTGATCTCACGGAATTCATCCACAGAGTTAAGACCAAGCTGTTTTTTCACCCATTCATCGGTCAGCTCCCCGTCTTCATACCACAGAAGGATCGCCTGCATCTCCTCCTCAACCTCTTGATCCGTCGGGATTCTGCCACTCCCGTCCTGATAGGTCAGTCCTTTATATGTTCCAAGCGAAATGATCTTACTCCGATAAGTAATATCGTCTACCGCCTGTTCCACATTCTCCTTTGTCTGTTCTGTGCCGGATACCTTCACAGAATCTTTTTCTGCCCCGCAGGCAGTCATTCCATAAAGCATTACCGCAGCACACAGCACTGCTGTTATCTGTCTTTTCATGCTACTCTCCATTCCTTCAATTTAGGATACCTGCAAAATCCTGTAATCTGTCAAAATTCTGTGATCTGTCAGAATCCTGCAAAAACAGGAGGCAGAAAGCCTCCTGTTTACTCTATAACAATCCGGGCATGATTTCAACGTATTTTATCCGTTTTTACCGGAAATATTCCAATTGGGATTGTATAAAATTTTTCTTCATATTATAATTACTCTCGTTATTGCTAAAACATGGAAGAAAATCCTCTGCTCCTGCAATGGCAGTCGCATTTTTCTTCGAAAAACAAGGAGGAAAACAAGGATTATTATGAAAACTTTCAAACGAACGGCAAGCTTACTTTTAGCTTTCTGCCTCTGCGCCGGTCTGCTTTTACTGCAGCCACAGTCAACTGCATCAGCGGCCGTCAGGAACAAACCGACCACCACTGTACTTCGCATGTCCAGTAACTCTTTCGACAGTTCTGCAATCTATGTCAATCTGCCAAAAGCCAAAGTATGTTATATCAAAAACATCAAAACCGGCAGCAAAAATCTGATTGCAAAAAACACTTACTATTACACTACCAGTTCAGATGATACCTACACGGATCCCTATGCATCTATCGGTCTCTATGCCAAAAAAACCGGTAAATACAAAGTAACCTATGATATCTGCGATAAATCAGGGGACAAACTTTCTTCCGGTAAAGTTACTGTATATGTAAAAGATGACCTGCCGGTCAAATCTGTAAAATTTGGCGGAAAAGAAGTAACCAGTTCCCTTACAGCAAAAAAATCCGGCAAATTAAGTGTCAGCATGAGCAGTGGTTACAAATTGAAAAAAATTACCGTTACCACTTACAATAAGTCCGGCAGACAAGTTGTAAAAACAATAAAGAACAACAGTACCATAAAACTCGGAAATTATGCCTATATAAGTGACAGTTCTTATTCTGACAGCAGCAGATACTTTTACACCTCGCTTGCTGCCAACACCAAAATCACAATTACTTATATTGACAAATATACAAAAAAGGAATGTGATACTATTTATACACTTTCCCGCCTTGCAAAATAATCCAACAGGAGGATATCTGATATGAAATTATTTAAGCAAACCATCTGCGCTGTTCTTACACTCTGCCTGTGTACCGGATTGTTACTGATCCCTTCTGCATCGGTTTTTGCTGCAGACAGCCCAAACGCCCCAAAAGCTGTGGATGTTTTCTATTATAAAAATTTTCCGCTTGTCAACGATTCTGCCATTCCTGTGCAGCTCGGTACAAACGGAAAAAATATCAAAAATGTTAAAACATCAGACAAAAACCTGAAAGCCAAAGTAACAAGACTATCTGTTTCCACTTCCCAGAATTCCGGATACATCGGTGTTTATGCTAAGAAAACCGGTAAATACAAAGTATCTTTCGATGTATATAACGCAAAGAACAAGAAGATCAAAACTCTTTCTGTCAAAGTCAACGTAATAGAACCTGATGCATCTAATGCAAGTCCATTTAAAAGTGTAACTTTTGACAATAAAGAATATAATTTTGAAAACACGGTTTACAGTAAAAATTCTGTCAAAATCAATGTTAAAATGAATAATGGCTATAAATTAAAGCGCATTGAATACAAAACTTACAGCAAACCGGCTTCCAGATCAACATCCAGCAATTCCATCAATTATTCAAACTCTGAAGTAACCAAAACTGTAACCAACGGAAAAAGCATCAAATTAGGTCATTACGCATCTTATCACGGATATGACTTCTCTTATTCGTCTGGTACTTACTCCTCAGAGTCTTACAGCCGGAGTACCGGAATTATGGCTCCAACAACTGTGATCATCACATATCTCGATAAAAATAAAAATACGATTTCTACCTCGTATACACTGTATCGTATTGCAGATGATGTAAAATAACAAACTCAAAGAACACAAAAAACGAGGAATCTGTCACGAAACAGGTTCCTCATTTTTTTATTCATTTTCAAATTATGTTCTATTTTATCTCTCCAACGGATATTTTTCTGTCAGGGATTTTACAATTGCACGCGCTTTATCTGCTGCCGGCTCGCCCTCTTTGATCATCATGGCAATTGCTTCTGCGATCTGATCCATATCTTCTGTGTTCAGTCCACGGGAGGTAACTGCAGGTGTTCCAAGACGCACACCGCTTGTTACGAACGGAGACTTCGGATCGTTCGGGATCGTATTCTTGTTGCAGGTAATATTGACAGAGTCAAGAAGCTTCTCCACTGCCTTTCCTGTCTGCTCATAATTTGTCAGATCAACGAGCATCAGATGATTGTCTGTGCCACCAGATACAATTCTGATATCACGGCTTAAAAGCCCCTTGCAGAGTGCCTGTGCATTGTCAATGATATTCTGCTGGTATACTTTAAACTCCGGCTGAAGTGCCTCCTTAAAGCAGACTGCTTTCGCTGCGATCACATGCATCAAAGGTCCACCCTGGATTCCAGGGAAAATAGCTTTGTTAAAGTTATATTTGTCTGCGATTTCCTGACTGGATAAGATCATGCCTCCACGCGGTCCACGCAGTGTCTTGTGTGTTGTGGTTGTGACAACGTGTGCATACGGGATTGGGCTTGGATGAAGTCCTGCAGCGACAAGTCCTGCGATATGTGCCATATCGACCATCAGAACTGCTCCGCATGCATCTGCGATCTCACGGAATCTCTTGAAATCAATGGTTCTCGCATAAGCACTTGCACCTGCGATGATCATCTTCGGCTTGCACTCCATCGCGATCTCTTCTACTTTGTCATAATCAATAAATCCCTCGTCATTGACACCGTAAGGTACAATGTGAAAATAAGTACCGGAAAAGTTTACAGGGCTTCCGTGTGTCAAATGTCCGCCGTGATCTAAGTTCATTCCCATGACCGTGTCACCCGGTTTTAAGATGGCAAACTGTACAGCCATATTCGCCTGTGCACCTGAATGTGGCTGTACGTTCGCATACTCACAGCCAAACAGCTCTTTCGCACGCTCTCTTGCAAGTTCCTCTACAACATCCACACACTCACATCCGCCGTAATATCTTTTCCCCGGATAACCTTCCGCATATTTATTTGTAAGAACGCTGCCCATCGCTGACATCACTGCCTTGCTTACCCAGTTTTCGGATGCAATCAGCTCAATATGGCTGTTCTGACGTTCAAATTCATCGGTGATGGCATTTGCCACTTCCATATCAACTGCCTGAATATCTTCCAGTGTATACATAATCCGTAATTCTCCCTTTCTTTGCTGTTTGATCAATGTGTCTTTCTATGAAAAACACTTGTCTTTTGCTTTGTTTATCATTATATATGACTTCCCTTTTTTTGGCAATTCCAAAAGCCAGAATAGTTATATCAAATAATTATAAATGATATAAGCCCTGACGATAAAGCCAGATGGCACCTGCGATCTGTAAAATGAGGATCAGTGGTATTCCTATAACAAAATACCAGTGTCTCGTCTTGTGGTGGAACACATACATTCCCGCCCACGTTCCGATACTGCCGCCTAAAATGCTGACTAAAAAAAGCATTCTTTCTGAGATCCGCCATCGATGCATTTTCGCCCTTCTTTTATCCTCTCCCATAATAAGGAAGCCCACCAGATTTAAAAAGATCAGATAAGCTGCGATCGTATCCATATGTTTCTCCTTTTTTCTAAAATAGAAGAATCCTGTCCTACAGGATTCACCGCCTGCGGCGGTGTCGCCTCCGCGACATAATTCATCTCCGACGCAGTGTGATCCCGCCCGGAGGGCTTTAAGATTCATAGGACGTAATTTCCTATGAATCTTAAAAGTCCCGGCAAATAACTGCCAGGACTTTCACTTTTCTTCAACAGATCTTATTCTGTTATTTTATTTTTACCAAGATGAACTTTCATCACATACCACAACTCGGTTGCAATGCAGATAGATGAATATGCACCGCAGATCATACCTGCCATCAGCGGCAGTGCAAATTCACGAATACTTGCTACACCAAGAAGGAACAGCATAAATACCATAATAAATGTTGTTATGGATGTGTTGATGCTTCGTGATAAGGTCTGTGTCAGGCTTCGGTTTGCTACTTCCATCAGATCTTCCCTTGTCTGTTTACCATGCTTTAATGCAAGGTTCTCACGGATACGGTCAAAGATAACGATCGTATCGTTGACAGAATAACCAATGATCGTCAGCATACATGCGATAAATGTATTGCCGACTGAAATACGCATCAGCGCATATACGGTAAGTACAACCAGTACGTCGTGGATCAGGGCAATGATCGCACTGGCACCGAAACGGATATCTTTAAAACGGAACCAGATATAGATCAGCATACAGATTGTGGAGATAATAACCGCCTTGACTGCATCCGCACGCATCTCACCACTGATCGTGGAACTGATACTCTGGAATGTAATGGCAGATTCATCTACATCAAAACTGTCTGCCAGCTTATTATTCAGATCATCACGCTCTTCTTTGGATAAAGTACGTGTCTTGATCGTAATCTGAGTTGTTCCCTCTACTTTGTTTGCCTGAATATTGCTGTCTCCAGTTACTTCTTTTACAACCGGGATAATCTTATTTTCAATATCTTCGATCGTATATTCTTCGCCAAAATCAGCGGTAGTGGAAGTTCCTCCCATAAAATCAAGTCCATAATTCAGGGAATTCTGACCAGATGCCTTATGTACTCCCATACCGATAAATCCGGCAGCTATAACTGCAATAGAAATTGCAAAGAATACATATCTCTTCTGCAGGAAATTGATCGTCTTTCTCTCTTTTGCACGTCCGTAGAATTTTTCATCTCTCATTCCTAACCAGTAGAAAGAATAAAGGATCCATCTTGTGACAACAAGTGCTGTAAACATGGAAAGGATAATACCGATCATCAGTGTATATGCAAATCCTTTTACAGTACCGGAACCTAATCCCATAAGAACAATCGCTGCAATCAATGTTGTGATATTACCATCTAAGATTGCAGACATCGCTTTGTGGAAACCATTCTTCATTGCAGTAATCACGGATTTTCCTGATGCAATTTCTTCACGGATACGTGCAAAGATGATAACGTTCGCATCCACTGCCATACCAATACTTAAGATAATACCGGCAATACCAGGTAATGTTAATGTGATCTCGAATAAGTATAAAGTTGCAATCACAAGTGCTGTATAAATTGCAAGTGCTAAAGCTGCTGCGACACCCGGAACTGCATATACAATGATCATAAATACCATTACGATCACAAGACCGATTGCTGCCGCTTTTAAACTGGAGGAGATTGCCTGGCTTCCAAGCTGTGCTCCTACCACACTGGACTCTAACTCTGATAACTGCAGGGAAAGAGAACCGATTCTGATCTGTGTTGCTAAAGTCTGTGCCTCTTCAAAGGTGCTCTGACCGGAAATCTGTGCAGTACCTCCGGTAATTGCCTCCTGAACAGTCGGATAACTGATAACTTCTCCATCGTATACGATTGGAAGTGCTTTTCCGACGTTTTCAGAAGTAACTTCTCCGAAAGTCTTTGCTCCCTCATCTGTCAGTGTAAGCTGTACCACATACTGCTTGTTTCCATACTGATCTGTGGTTGTTGCAGCCTGTGCATCTGCCACCTGGTCACCCGTCATAAATACGGTACCATCTGAAAGCTGGAACTCTAAGGAACCCGGATTACCAAGTTCTTCCAAAATCTTGCTTGCGTCCGTAACACCCGGGATCTCAACGGCGATACGATCATCTCCAACCTGATATACGGATGCCTCTGTACTGTAACTTTCCACACGCTTCTGGAGTTTGTAAATCGTATCACTCATATCCTCTGCACTCGGATTTTCATCCATGACCTGATAGGTGATCGATACACCACCGGACAGATCAAGTCCAAGCGGAATACTCATTTCTTCCCCAATACCGGTCGATGAAAGAATAATAGATGCATAATAGGCAAGTCCCGCAAATGCAGCGAGAATCGCAACTAATATGACTGCTGCTTTACTCTTTTTCATTTTCTTTTTCCTTCCTGTTTCTTATTTATTCACAATCGGCCTCGGCAGCCTTGATCATGATCGCGCACTCAATACGTTTTTTCTGCAATTCACATCCGATATCATATGCCCCACAGATGTCACCGCTGAAATTATACGCATTTGCTGCACATCCGCCGCTGCAGTAGAATCTTGCGAAACATTTTCTGCATTTTTCTTTTGCATAGACATTACAGCACTTAAACTCATCACGGATCTCTGTATTTTTTATACCTTCATCCACATTGCCAAGTAAAAACTTTTCATTGCCGACAAACTGGTGACATGGATAAAAATCTCCCCATGGTGTCACTGCAAGGTACTCGGTTCCTGAACCACAGCCGGACAGACGTTTTGCCACACATGGACCGCCCTCAAGATCGATCATAAAATGGAAGAAATTAAAATCATCTCCCTCTTTGTGACGTCTTACCATCTCCGCTGCAAGTTTGTCATATTCCTCAAACAGCTGTGGAAGATCTTCCTCTGTGATCGCATACGGTTCACTCGGTTCTGCAACTACCGGCTCCACGGAGATCTGTTTGAAACCAAGATCCGCAAGATGAAGTACATCTGCTGCAAAATCAGGATTGTAGTGTGTGAATGTACCACGCACATAATATTTGTCCTGATGTCTGCTCTCTGCAAATTTCTGGAACTTTGGAACGATCAGATCATAACTTCCTGCCCCTTTGCGGAACGGACGCATCTTATCATGAACTTCCTTTCTTCCATCGATACTTAAGACCACATTTGCCATCTCTTTATTACAGAATTCCATGATCTCGTCATTTAAAAGCACACCATTTGTGGTCAGTGTAAAACGGAAATTCTTGTCATGCAGCTTTTCCTGCTCTCTTCCGTAGGCAACTAAGTCTTTTACGACCTGCCAGTTCATAAGCGGCTCGCCGCCAAAGAAATCCACCTCAAGATTTCGTCTGTTACCTGAATTGGCAATTAAGAAATCCAGTGCTTTCTTTCCAACTTCAAAGGACATCAGTGCCCTTCTTCCATGGTACTCTCCCTCCTCAGCAAAGCAGTACTGACATGCCAGGTTGCAGTCATGTGCAATATGCAGGCAGAGTGCCTTGACAACCGTCGGGCGTTTTTTGAAATCCATGATATAGTTTTCGTAAGTGTCCTTTGTAAAAAGTGACTCCTCATCGATCAATGTCTGGACTTCATCGACTGCTTCCTCCACTTCCTCTTTGCCGTATTTTCCGGACAGTGCAGATACGATCTCATCCCTTGCATACGATTCCGGCTGGCTCTGATCGATCATCTCAATGACATCATAAGTCACGTCATCCACCACATGAATCGCTCCGCTGTTTACATCTAAAACAATATCATAGCCGTTGTTCTTATACTGATGAACCACTATAATATTTCCTCTCTTTCTATCTGATTTTACAGCAAAACATTTAAAGTTTTCTGCAAATCAATGTATTTTTTTCAAGTATTACGGCATTTTAATGTTGCCGATAAAACGTACAAATGACCGCACGCTATGCGAACGGTCGTTTGCAGATTTCACTTATATCCGACCGTATGATTTTCATCGTTGTATCACACAGTCATTTTGTATGATGCCATAATGGCATATCCGGCACTCATATGCACAATTTTTACCATGCTATGCATGCCCGGCTGTACCAGCTCAAATCTTATTTGTGCTCACAGCTCTGGTTTCCTACTGTACAGGATGTTTTGCATGCAGACTGGCAGGATGTCTGGCACTCGCCGCAGCCGCCTTTTTTGATTGTGTTCTGTAATCTCTTGGTATTTAATGTCTTTACATGTTTCATGATGCTTCTCTCCTTTTTTGTAATTTCCGCACACATGGGATACGCCATTTGCCCGCTCCCCGTAATACTATGTATTTATTCGCTTTCGCGCGGAGTTCTGTTAACTTATACAGTATAACATAACTTTTTTCATATGGGAAGTTTTTTTTATTCCGCATCCTTCGGCAGGATAATATTAAAGATGATCGCCACAATGGCTGCCGGAACAATACCGGAACCGCCAAAGATCAGCTGGATGCCCTGCGGCAGATGTGCAAGGATGCCGCTGCTGGATCCGATTCCATAGCCAAGTCCCAATGCGACGGAGACGATCGTGATATTGCGCATCGTCATCGGTTCTTTGGTAATAAGCTGGATTCCGCTGATCACGATGGATGAAAACATCATAACGGCAGCTCCTCCAAGTACACTCTGCGGCATGATTGAAATCAGTGCTGCAAGTTTCGGGAATAAACCACATAAAATCAGGAATACCGCTCCGGATGCAAGCGCCATACGGTTTACGATTTTCGTCATTGTGACAAGTCCTACATTCTGACTGAAAGAAGTATTCGGCAGAACACCAAAAAGTGCTGCAAGCGAAGAACCAATTCCATCACAGATGACACCGCCGGAAAGTTCTTTGTCGGTAGCTTCTCTGCCCATTCCACCTTCCATAACACCGGAGATATCTCCGACTGTTTCAACCGCGGTAACAACAAACATGATCAGAACCGGAATGATTGCTCTCCAGTCAAATACCAGTTTGACCGGCATTAATTTCGGAACGGAAAACCAGGCTGCATTTGCAACCTTATCCCAGTTTAACACCCAGGCTTTTGTGTATTCCACACCATCCGCATTGACTGCTGTTGTCGGCAGTACCAGTCCCATGATCGCAGCAATGATATAGCCTGCCACAATACCGATCAGGATCGATGATGCACTCGCCATACCTTTCATCCAGTGTTTCACTGCTACAATGATCAGTAAAACAGCTGCTCCGAGCAGTAAATTTTCTACTGAACCAAAGTCGTTTGCCGTATTGCCGCCGCCAAAAGAATTGACGCCGACCGCGATCAGTGACAATCCGATCGACAGTACAACGGTTCCCGTTACAACCGCAGGGAAAAATCTGCGGAGCGGCTTTAACAGAAATCCAAGGATTCCCTCAAACAGACCACCAATGACGGATGCACACATAATGGCTCCATATGCAAGGATTCCTCCTCCCATTACCTGAACCACACTGTTAAACACACCGATAAATCCGGAACTCGTTCCCATGATGATCGGTACCTTTCCACCAACCGGTCCGATCGCAAATAACTGGATCAGTGTTACGATCCCGGCGATCAGCATCGCATTCTGCAGCAGATCGACCTGCAGACTGCCGAACTCCTCACCTGCAATACCACATGCCCCTGAGATGATCAGTATCGGTGTCAGGTTTCCCACAAACATTGCCAGCACATGCTGTAATCCCAGCGGGATTGCCTTTTTCAGCGGGAGTTTTCCGTAAAACTCGTACTCTGCTCCCTGTCTCTTCTGTCTTTCCATGTCTTCCTCCTCGTGCGTATCTTTTTCTGCATGAAACATTGATAATTTTTTTCATTCATGCACATTTTCTTTGAGTATAGCACGCCGCTGATATTCTGCGCAAGTCCTGTCTATATGCTAATTGGCACCCTGACAGTAACCACTAACTTATCATTCCACCTGCCATCCCGGATGCCGCACATAGAATAAATGTTGTCGCCACTTTCGGCAGTTCCATGGAGACTCCCTGTTTAACCAGCACTGATATCAGGAATAAAATGCAAAAATAAATGGCTCCCGCTGCAAATCCCCATAAAAATTTCTGTGTTTTCATGATCTTTCCCATGAAAAATCCACCGATCACTCCGGAGACGATATAAATGACAACGATTCCCACCTTTACTGCCGATTCACTCAGATCAAACTTATATAACAGTGCAGCCAACAGTAACAGGAACAGGCAGCTTAAAAGGAACATGACCAGCACGGACACCAATACCGCAGTGACCGGATTGTTTTTTGCATCTCTTGTTTTCATTTTTGACTGTATATTCATTGACCACTCCACAGGTTTTCGATTCTGTTTCACTATATGAAAAAAACGCAAAAGCTATGCTCTTTTTACATGCTTTTGCGTTTTTTATTTTTATGATCCACCTTTTGCTGACTCTATCTTACAGATATGCAATACTATAAGCTGCCTTGAATGTTCCGCCCTGCGGCAGCATGTTTTCGTAGTCGCGCTGTTGCAATGTGCCGGTAAAATCTGTGGCATCGCATCTTCCGTACCATGGTTCAATGCAGACGAAAGGTGCATTTTTTCCTTCCGGTGACCATACTGCAAACAGCGGGGTATCAAATTTTACGGTTACATACGGGATGCCTTCACGGTCAAGCAGGGAAACCTCTCCGGTCTGTTTTCCTTCGACCATGTAAGTGCACTCATCAAAGAATCCTTCCGTAAATGTCACACAGCCATCTTTCAGTGCCAGGACTTTATCCTCCATCACCGCCATACCGTCCGGTGTGTTTCCATGATGATGAATAGTATCTGCCAGGCCGCCAAATTTGAGACCATATCCGGTTTTATTTTCCTCTCCGTGAACCGGGCAGTTGAATGCCGGATGTGCACCGATGGAAAAATATAATTCTTTTGTGTCGGTGTTTTCCACAGTCCAGTTTACTTTCACCTCGTTTTTGCACAATTCATAACCAATGTGCAGTGCAAAATGAAATGGATATTTTTCACAGGTTTCCGCAGTATCGGTCAGTACAAATGAGATGTTCTCTTCCGTCTGTGCCTCTAATGTAAACTCCATATCTCTTGCAAATCCGTGCTGTCCCATCGTATAAGTTTTTCCGTCATAACGGTATTCTTTGTTTTTCGGCACACCGACAAACGGAAATAATACAGGGGATGTTCTGCCCCAGTACTTTTTATCACCACACCACATATATTCAAAGTTATCTGATTTTCTTTTTACAGATTTGATCTCTGCTCCAAATGAGTCAATCTCCACTTTTAAATTTTCATTTTCCAACGTATATCTCATATCTGTCTCCTCTTCATACAGGCATTTCATTTCTCATCTGCCTGTCACTGCTCATTTTTCATTGCTGTTACATTATAACCTAACTTTTCCATAAAATCTATCCGGCAATCGTTTTATTTTTCACGCTACATACTGATACATGAATACAAAATGGCAGATGCTTCCAGCCATGACAAACAGATGAAATACTTCATGGGAGCCAAACTGACTGTGCTTCGCGTTGAACACCGGCAGTTTTAATGCATAGATCACACCGCCGACAGTATAGATCAGACCACCTGCAAGCAGCCACAAAAATGCTGCCTGGGAAAGAGTGGCTAACAGTTCCCGGAATACAAACAGACACACCCATCCCATTGCGATATAGATCACGGAAGAAAACCACTTCGGGCAGTTGATCCAGAGCACTTTTATCAGCATTCCTGCCGCCGCAATGCCCCACACTGCCGCAAGCAGCGTATAACCCGACTTCCCGCCAAGTACGATCAGACATACCGGCGTATAAGATCCGGCAATCAGGACAAATATCATCATATGGTCAAGTTTGCGGAATATCTTTAAAATTTTATCCCGGACAACAAGCGAATGGTACACCGTACTTGCACCATAAAGCAGCACCATGCTTCCCATAAACACGGCCATTGCCAGAATCGTTGTATGATTTCCATTCAGCGCAGCCTTGACTAACAACGGCGATGTGGCAAATATTGCCATCATCATAGCTATAAAATGTGTAATGGCGCTTCCCGGTTCACGAATCCCTATCTGTAACATAATATGACCTCCTTTTAGCAAAATAGTATTTATTATTTTTACATGTAGTATTTGTTACTATATCTTTTGTATTTTGATACTACTACTTATTATACATTATGTCAATTATATTTATGCTACATTTTTTCTCAATTTTTGCAGGTTTTTGGGAGGTTTACACAAATTTGCAGAACGCATTTTCCTATGAAGATTCGGATATCAAAAAACCGCCGCCCGCAGAATCTTATTCATCCGGGCGGCAGTCCTCTGTAACTCTATTCTTTTTTATAATTCGCAGTTATTTACGGTTCTTGGGAACGGAATAACATCACGGATGTTAGACATTCCTGTCAAGTACATAACGCAGCGCTCGAAACCGAGTCCGAATCCTGCATGTCTTGCAGAACCATATTTGCGGAGATCCAGATAAAACTGATAATCTTCTTCTTTTAAGCCGAGTTCATTGATTCTTGCAAGAAGTTTATCGTAATCATCCTCTCTCTGGCTTCCTCCGATGATCTCACCGATACCAGGTACCAGACAGTCAACGGCTGCTACGGTCTTTCCGTCATCATTCATCTTCATGTAGAATGCCTTGATCTCCTTCGGGTAATCGGTTACGAATACCGGACGTTTGAAGATCTCCTCGGTCAGATAACGCTCATGCTCCGTCTGAAGATCAGTTCCCCAGGAAACTTTATATTCAAACTTGTCATTGTGTTTCTCTAAGATCTCAACTGCCTCTGTGTATGTCACGCGGGCAAAATCGGAATTTGCCACATGCTGCAAGCGCTCTAAGAGTCCTTTGTCAATGAAGTTGTTGAAAAATGCCATCTCTTCTGGTGCATTCTCAAGTACATAGTTGATGATGTATTTTAACATGCTCTCGGCTAAGATCATGTCATCTTCCAGATCTGCAAATGCGATCTCCGGCTCGATCATCCAGAACTCTGCTGCATGTCTGGTCGTGTTGGAATTTTCTGCACGGAACGTCGGTCCAAATGTGTAGATGTTCTTAAATGCCATCGCATAAGTCTCACCGTTTAACTGTCCGCTTACGGTAAGGTTGGTCGGCTTATTAAAGAAATCTTTGGAATAATCCACAGTTCCGTCCGGATTTTTCGGAAGATTGTTCATATCCAATGTTGTTACCTGGAACATCTCTCCGGCACCCTCACAGTCGCTTCCTGTGATCAGTGGTGTGTGTACATATACAAAATCTCTCTCCTGGAAAAATTTGTGAATTGCATATGCAATCAGGGAACGCACACGGAAAACTGCCTCAAATGTATTTGTTCTCGGTCTTAAGTGGGAGATCGTTCTTAAATACTCAAAGCTGTGTTTCTTTTTCTGAAGCGGATAATCCGGTGTGGAAACACCCTCGATCTCGATCTGCTCTGCCTGGATCTCAAACGGCTGCTTGGTTCCCGGTGTCGCAACAAGTTTACCTGTCACGATGATCGCTGCACCGACATTTAACTTTTCAACGTCATCAAAGTTCTCTAAAACATTGGAATATACGACCTGAACCGGCTCAAAAAATGTTCCATCGTTTACCACGATAAATCCAAAATTTTTGGAATTACGGATGCTCCGCACCCATCCACCGATCGTCACGGTCTGATCCACATATTCTTCCTGTTTCCGGAATAAATCCCTTACATTTACCATATCCATAATTGAATCCTCCAATCCCCATCTCTTTGGTCTTCTTTTGGGATATTTATTTGATTAATTTGCTGTTTCTGTCTCGGCAGCGTCGACAGCTTCCTGCGGTTCTGCACTCTCTGTGCCCTCAGTACTCTCTGTCTCCGCCGGAGCTTCCACAGTCACATCCGCATTATCTTTGACAGACTGCAATGCAAGATTATCAACATAGACCTGTTTTAAATATTTTTCACCATAAGCTGCATCACCGTATCCATAGTTCTTATATAAATCGTCTTCAGATGACAGACTGTTATTGCTCATCAGAGTCTGCACATAAGAAGAAAATCCGTCCTCGTCAAGCTCGGTGCCCTCTTTTGCTGCGATCGCACCTGTGATAAACTCCATGGAAATATTTTTCTCCATGCCTGATTTCCACTCCTGACGCACCTCATCAAGTGTCATGTTGTACTGGCTGCTGACGTAATCCTCAAGTTTGGATGCATCCCCATTACAGTAATTCTGTACATACTGTTTCTCATAATCATTGACACGGGCTGTCAGATAATCTTCCGGGATATCCACTTTACAATTTTCTAACAGGTACTCCTGCACTGCTGTGTAAGTGTCACTGTCCTTATTGCTGCTGGCCTGATTTTCAAGGAATGATTTAATCTGTGCATACATATCATCTACTGTGTCAGCCTGAAACTGTTTCTGTGCAAAATCGTCATCCACATCATCGAGTGTCATCTCTTTCTGGATTGAGTTGACGGTAAATGTGAATACAACCTGTTTTCCGGCAAGGTCTGCATTGCCATAGTTATCCGGGAATGTCACATCGCTGTCAATAACATCACCGACAGATGCACCTTTCAGATCATCTGTAAAGCCGTCAATAAAGGAGCTTGACTGGCTTCCTGCGGAACAGTTATTGTCCACATCGATATTCTGATCCTCGGCACTTCCATTATCAAATGCCACTCCGTCTAATTTTCCAACATAGTCCACGTTTACGATATCACCATCTCCAACGGTCGTTTTGGTATCATCTGCAACGTAGAACGGTCCGTAATAAGAAAACATCTGCTCAAAATAATCTTTTGCATCCTGGTCATCCACATCATAATCGCCTGTGATCGTAACCGGAACCTTGCTGTAATCACAGAGTGTCACATAATCGGAAGGATCCAGATCATAAGAAGGACTCTCATATTCCACTGTTTCTGTTCCTTCTGCTGTTTCCGTGCCGTTTACTGATTCTGCAGCCTCTGTCCCCTCTGCGGTATCATTCTTCTTCCCGCCGCATCCGAGTGCAGTGACTGCCATCATCGTACAAAGCATTAATACTACTACTTTTTTCTTCATAATTATAATTACCTTTCTAATCCTTTAAGACAAGCTTTTCCGTCTAACTTTAATAACATACCACAATTTCTGCAAAAATAAAAGTATGTTTGACAAAAGTTATCGTATATGATAGTTTTTTTGAAAAAGGGGAAGAAACTATGGGAAAAGCACTTATATTAGGAAAAGATACAAAACATCTTGACAAAGATATAGAGTTATGCCGCACAACCAATGAGCGGATCAGTGATCAGGCGGCACAGTTATTGATTGAAAATCAGATTCCATTTACGCGGAGTTTTATTAAGATACCATTTTTTCTGCGCGAAAAATACCGGGGTGCACACCAGTTTTATGTCATCCATACCAACCGCAACCGCTATTCCCAGGCAAGACATACACTCGATCATATGGATTCCGTGTTCCGGCGCAGACTGATCGTGAGTAACTATTAAAATCCAGATACCCTTTTTCTTATATCTCACAGACTTTATACAGGTAACTATTCCCCTGTTTTCCCACTCTGTCCACGATTTCTAAATCCGTCAGAATCAGAAGCACAGTCTGTGCAAGCGACAACGGAATTTTTGCAGATTTTGAAAAATCTTTCGTAGTAAAAGGTTCCGGCAGGTCAAATGGGATAAACTGCATATAATCTTCCCGTCTCTCAATACAGACTTCCTCCACAAACTGCACCGGGATCCGGTCATAGCGCTCACTGCCTTTCTTTTTATCTCGGCTCCAGCCGTTTAACAGACGGTACTCCTCCATATCGATCAGTGCAAACCGAAATCTTAAGTTTTCATTTTTTAAAAACGGACGTATTTTATACAATTCTTTAAATGCCACATACGGATTTCCTTTTTTGGGGGACTTGCGCTTCGGTGACATCTCGCCACTCTCCTCATCGATCCACGAAAGCCATTTGACATGCGGGATCGGATAGACGATCGTGACCGGATAGATTTTTAAGAACGCATCCAGTTTTCTCCGCATAACCTGAAAGGAGCGTGTCTGTATCTCAATGATCTCGGTCCCCGTAAAAATGTCCGCCACAAAATTTTCGATTGGGATTTCGTGCATATCCGTATCCGGCGCATAATAATTTTTCAAAACGGCATGTACCGTTTTCTCTGAGAGCGTCCCGATTCCCTGACGCTCCCTGTTTATCCCGATCACTCTGTTTTTTGCAGCTTCAAACCTCAATTCATCAATACACATGACACACTCCTCTTGCAGAATGAAGTCTTATTTTCTCTCCGGATGCTTCATATCCTTTAAAATATCAAAGCAGTCAAAAGTTCTGAAGTAATCATCCGGTGTCTCTGCACGGCGGATCAGCTGGGTGGAACCATCCTCTTTTAACAATACCTCCGCGGAGCGCAGTTTTCCGTTATAGTTATATCCCATGGAGAAACCATGTGCTCCGGCATCATGGATCACAAGCAGATCTCCCATATCGATCTTCGGCAGCATACGGTCAATGGCAAATTTATCACAGTTCTCGCAGAGGGAACCTGTCACATCATATTTGTGGTCGCAAGGCTCGTCCTCTTTTCCCATAACGGTGATGTGATGATATGCCCCGTAAATTGCCGGACGCATCAGGTTGACTGCACAGGCATCCACACCGATATACTCTTTATAGGTGTGTTTCTCATGGATTGCTTTCGTCACAAGGCAGCCGTAAGGTGCTAACATGAAACGTCCCATCTCTGTATAAATAGAGATATTTCCAAGTCCTGCCGGAACTAAGATCTCCTCAAAAGCTTCCTTGACCCCCTGTCCGATCACGCGGATATCGTTCGGTGTCTGATCCGGTGTATAAGGCACACCGACACCGCCGGAAAGGTTGATAAACTGAATATCACATCCGGTCTTGTCACGCAGTTCCACAACCAGTTCGAACAACTGTCTTGCCAGTTTCGGGTAATATTCATTTGTCACGGTGTTGCTCGCTAAGAATGCATGTACGCCGAAATGTTTTGCACCTTTTTCTTTTAAGATCTTAAATCCCTCGATGATCTGCTCATGTGTAAAACCATATTTGGCATCACCAGGATTATCCATGATGCCGTTGCTCATCTTAAAGACTCCGCCCGGATTATAACGGCAGCTGATCGTCTCAGGAATTTTGCCGATCGTTTTCTCTAAAAAGTCAATGTGGGTAAAATCATCTAAGTTGATGATCGCACCAAGTTCATTGGCAAATTTAAACTCCTCGGCAGGTGTATCGTTTGAGGAAAACATGATGTGCTTTCCGTCAAATCCCTGAGAGTCTGCCAACATCAGTTCTGTTAAGGATGCACAGTCGCAGCCGCAGTCATATTCTTTTAGGATATCAAGGATGTACGGGTTTGGCGTTGCCTTTACCGCAAAATACTCACGAAATCCGGGATTCCAGGAAAATGCTTCCTTGACCGCCTTCGCATTTTCACGGATTCCTTTTTCATCGTAGAGATGAAACGGTGTCGGATATTTTTTTACGATCTCTTCGAGCTGTTCTTTGGTTACAAAAGGTTTCTTCTTCATAATATTCCTCCATTTTATTAAAATACAGCCTGTATCAGCACCATATAAAGCACTGTCCCGACGCCGATACTAAGCAGGTTGTTTCGTTTCCAGACATGAAGCAGTATCACTACTGCCACCGCTATAAACTCCGGTAATCCATATGGATAGGATGTGATACTTACCGCCTTTAAACAATAAATCACCAACATTCCGATGACTGCCGGCGGCAATACTTTTCCAAGATACTGTATCACCGGCGGGATCGGTTTTCCCGGCGGAAAGAATAAAAACGGGCAGAGTCTTGTAAAAAAGATCGTTCCCGCAACTGCTGCAATGATAACAAGCGAACGCGCCACACTAACCGGCATGATGCTCTACCTCCTTTTTCTGTTCTGTTTCTTTATCCAAAAACTTTCTGCACGGAAGCAGGATCAGCATAATACAGATCATGGTCGGCAGAATAAAATTGTCTGCGCCAAAGATCAGAAGACAAACCAGTCCGCATCCAAGTCCGATCAGTACGCTCGGACGGTTTTTTGACTCCATCCACTGCTCCACCATGATCACGACGAACAACGCCGTCATCGCAAAATCAATTCCTGTCGTGTCGATTGGAAGTACTGATCCAAGCAGTGCCCCGATTGCGGAACCGATGATCCAGTAAAGCTGGTCTAACAGTGCGATTGCGAATAAAAACTGTCCTTCTTCCACATCCTTTGGCACCTTCGTGACAAAAAATAAGGAATATGTCTCATCTGTCAGGGAAAAGATCATATACAGACGTTTTTTTCCCATCTTTGCAAAACGCTCTAACAACGACAGTCCATAAAAAATATGCCGGATATTTAACATAAACTCCATGAAAATTACCTGTAAAAGACTCACGCCCGGCGCAAAAAAATTCACGGCGAGATACTGTCCACTCCCTGCATAACACAGGACGCTCATCAGTATTGCCCACAGAAAATTATACCCTTTTTCCTGAATCATCACTCCAAAAGCCATACCGATAAACAGATATCCCGTCATGACCGGTATTGTATATGGAAATGCAGCTTTAAACGCTTTTTCATAGGAAGCTTTTTTACTTACTTTGTTTTTTTCTATTTCACAATCCATTTCTTTTTTCTATCCCTGTTACTTTATCACTTTAGCTTGTCGCACTATGTACTCTACAACAATTTTTGTGATACATCAAGACAATTTTCAACAAAAACTTCACTATTGCAAAAACATGTGCTATACTTTTTTTAGTCGCGTTTTACACGAAAAGGAGTTATGAATGAGTATTACCGTTTTAAATTATATGGATCACGCATTAGTCAGCCGCATCAATGAACAGGCTGCAAAGCGTGCCGAAGCTGCAAAACAGTCTAATACGGATGATTTTGCGGCTGCGTTAGCTGACAGTACAAAAGCTTTGGAAAACAGCCAGAATACCTCACAGACCGGTACCACAGGCGCAGATACATCAGGGATATCCGCAGCCCAGACAACTGCATCCTCTGCAAATTCCTATACTTCAGGCGAACTTGACTCTATTTTTGAAGAGGCCGCCAATTCCTATGGTGTTTCTTCTATTATATTAAAATCGATCGCCAAAGCAGAATCCGGCTTCAATCCCTCTGCCGTGAGCAATGCAGGCGCTGTCGGGATCATGCAGTTAATGCCATCTACCGCTGCTGCTCTTGGTGTTTCCAATTCCTATGATGCAAGAGAAAATATCATGGGCGGTGCAAAATATATCAGCCAGTTATTATCCAATTATCAGGGAAATATCTCCCTTGCGCTCGCCGCTTACAATGCCGGCAGCGCGAATGTGGACAAATACGGCGGCATCCCGCCTTTTACCGAGACACAGAATTACGTCAAAAAAGTACTCTCTTATATGGAAGAATTTGGTTCTGCTGTTTCAAATACCGTATCTTCTGTTTCAGATCAGCTTTCTTCTATTTTCAATCTGACCGGAAGTGCTAGAGATGAGGCAAATCAGATGCTTGCTGATTTCTTCTCATCCAAAAATATCAGCAAAGATGCATTAGATATCTTAACCACCATTTTAAAATTGAAAAATATGATATCTGGTCAGACAACATCAACAGATGTCTCTTCTGCTTTACAGAATACGGATACTACATCATCTGCTGTGGGAAGTACCTCTGAAACCCCATCCGACCGCACTGCAGTCCTTACTTCCATAAATTCTGATTCTGAAACAATTGAAGATATCACAAAAGACATCCCTGTACGCGTGATTCCTTCTGCAGAAACAGATACGGACGAAGATACTGATACTGAAACAAACACAGATATTGATGCAGCTGTCAGCACAGATACTAATGACGATGTCAGTACAGACACTGACAGTGAATCTTAAATATCCTGTTGCCTGCGGATTGCCCGCAGGCAATTTTTATGTCGATCCTATGGATCTCAAAACTTCTGTCTGATCCGTAACTGTTTCATACTTTCCTACATCGTTATGATAATTCTTCAATCTGTCCCTCTAAGTAGTGATTAAATTCTTTCATAAACTGATACACCGTCTTTACATCCTCTGTAGAATAATGGGACAAAAACTCCATATCCCTTTTTTCCCAGCGTTTGTGACGTTTTGCATGTTCCTCAAACAACATTTTTCCTAGATCCGTCAGTTTAAAATAGACTTCTTTTTTGTTCGATTCCAAAGTGTATTTTTCAATCAGACCTTTCGCTAACAGCTTCTTTGTCATTTTGCTGATCGCGCCTCTTGTCATCCCCATATGTTCTGCGATCTTGGTAACATTGGGTAACTCTAATCTTCCAATATAGTCAATACAGTGCGTCTCGGAACAGCCATATTCATCGAGACATTTCCCCTCGGTCAGCTTCGAGAGCATGTCCTGCCGCTCTAACATCAGCGCAAGCTCTTTTAACAGAAGCTCCTGCTCTTTCATACATCCACTCCCTTACATAAAAGCAAATATTGTTTCCTTGTCAACAATTACTTCTGTTTTAATATAGCGCAAGTTTGTTTCCTTGTCAACAATGTATGTGTTGATTCTGGAGGCAAAAGGTGGTGTTTACTTTTTCGACTGGTAAATTGCACCAGGCAGGGGCTTGTTTTGTTTCGTTGTGCGAAAATAAGAAAAACCTAAGTATACCTGATTCAGGTTATGCCGGAGTGACGTGAACGGCGTTCAACGAGCCATCCATGGCTCGTGAAGCCTTGATCTGCCTTCCATGGCAGATCATCACTGTGTGTATACAGGCATACTAAGATTTTCTAATTTTCTTCCAAAGTCACAAAACGAGTCCCTGCCTGGTGCAATTTGCCAGACGGTACGTTGTGAACCACCTTTTGATTCCAGCCTCTGTTTTGGTAAGCATAAATACATGCTCTGTGAGTATGCTATTATCGAGCATGAAAAACCGGTAGAAGAATCAGGCTTTTTTCCTGCTATCTCCTGCCGGTTGATGTTATTTTTCTGCTGTTTTCGGTTGCTTTATTTCTTTCTGTTTTTCATAAGCTGCTTCTGACGTTTTTACATAGTTTTCAATGTACTTATTTGCCACTGCTTATGCATCAAAGTGAAATCCTGCCAGTAAAGAACCAAGGCTGGTGCCTGTTGATTCTGTGTCAGTGTATTTTTCCAGTTCTTCCTCAGCAACACCTGCGGTATCGACCATTTCTTCCTCTAATGCTTTCATGCTGAGGCTGATCTTGTTGTCATTTGTGTTAAGGACTTTTGCTTTGACTTTCTGTCCCTCTTTTAACACTTCGGACGGCTTTTTGATACGGCGCTCACAGATCTGTGAAATATGTACCAGACCACTCAGTCCGTTTCCAAGGTTTATGAATGCACCATATGGCATCAGTGACTCAACAGTTCCTTCCATGACAGTGCCAGGCACGATCATGGAGATCTTGTGGTTACGTTCTTCGGCTTCTGCCTCTCTTGCTACTGCCTTGCCGGATAAAACAAGTTTTTCTTTTTCTGCATCCACAGTGATCACGCGTACCTCGATCTCTTTTCCGATCCACGCATCGGTATCTTCCACATAATCAAGTGTGATCTGCGATGCCGGGATAAATGCACGGATACCTTCCAGATAAGTAACAACACCGCTCGGTACGCTCTCTTTGATGCGGACTTTGACTGTTGTCTCATCTTCCATCATCTGTTTTAATTTATCCCATGCGAGTATATCGTTCGCTTCTTTTTTGGAAAGTACGATATTTCCGGCACCATCGTCCGTCTGTACCACAGTTGCCTCGATCACATCTCCCTTGTGTACCTGTTCCATGATATTAAAATCAGGATCATTGCTCAGATCAGCAACTTTGATGATTCCCTGCGCATAATATTTTAAATCCAGAGTCACTTCCTCTTCATTTACATCAATGACTGTACCGGAAATAATGTCTCCTTCGTTGATCCTGCGGAAAGAGGCTTCCAGTTCGTCTTTGTAGTCGTCCATTGTTTCCATTTTGTTATCCTCCCATTTGTTAATATCATTTTCAAATCGTCAGTATATATGATGTTGGGATCAAATAGTGCATTTAAGATTTCTGATTGGCAACTTACACAAAGTCGTGCCTATTTTGTTCCGATGTCCGAAAATAAGAAAAACTAAGTATGCCTGAATTAGATTTTTTCAAAGTGACGTGAACGGCAGCAACGAGTCATCCCTGACTCGATGCTGCCTTGTTCTGCCATCCATGGCAGAACATCACTGTGAATAGACAGACATACTAAGATTTTCTAATTTTCTACCAAAGTCACAAAAATAATCCCGACTTTGTGCAAGTTGCCAGCCGTTACGTTGTGAATACACTATTTAATCCCAACATCATTATATTCTAAACGGTATTATAACACACCCGTCCCTAAAACAAAATGACAACTTTGAACAGGTCCCCGTCGACCTCGACGTGGAATTCGCCGCCCTGGGCTTCGGTAAAACTTTTTGCGATCGCAAGACCAAGTCCGGAGCCTTCGGTATTTCTCGAACTGTCGCCGCGCACAAAACGCTCTGTGATCTCATCACCACTGATATGTATTTCCTCAGCAGACATATTTTTCAAAATAATCTCCACAAGGGATGCTTTCTTTCGCACCTCTAAATAAACCCTGCTGCCCTGCATTGCATATTTGACCACATTGACAAAGAGATTTTCAAAAATGCGGTAGGTTTTCTGGTTATCAAGCATTAACAGTACTTTTTCTTCCGGCACATTCCACTTAAGTTCGAGTCCCCGCTCTTTCATCTTATCCACATGTTCAATGCTGACCTGTTTGATCAGGTTTACAACGTCAAGTTCCATCTTATTAAGTACGATATTATTGCTGTTTGCCTTGCTGACTTCAAAAAGATCTTCGATCAGCACCTTAAGGCGCAGTGATTTACGCTCTAAAGTATCAATGTAAGAACGCCTTTCTTCCTCCGTGATGTCTTCTTTTTTCAGCAGTTCAATGTATGTCGTGATGGCAGTGAGCGGTGTTTTTAAGTCATGTGAAACATTTGTGATCAGTTCTGTTTTCATACGCTGGCTCTTTACCTCTTCCTCCACTGCTTTTTTCATACCGGTCTGGATCTGCGCAAGTTCGTCCCGGAACGGATTAAATATGCCAAAATCCCCCTGAATCTCCTGATCAAGATTACCTTCTGCGATCGTCTGCATGGCATCTAACATCGCATGATAATCTTTATTGATCTGCTCATAATGTTTCTTTATAATAAAAAACAGGACGATCGAATAGACAACTAATGCACCGATCCCAAAGAACCAGAACAAGGAACAGGCTGCAAGCACTGCAAAGTTTATAACGACAACTTTTAAGATCAGTTTTGTCGTTTCCTCACTGAAATCAATGTGTGTGATCTCCCCGGAGAGTGTGTTCCACCACTGTCTGATCCGGTTGCCTGTCTTTTTAAACTGTTTTTTTATCCATGGGAAGATCTGATAGACCAGACTGTATCTTTTAACATATTCCCATAGTCCGACTGAAAATACCGGTCTCAGCAGATATGCGGCTGCAAACCACATTGCATAGATCAGCCACAAAGTTCCAACTGCAGTAAGTACGCTGATCACAACATCATAAACCTGTCCACCCATCAGTTCATCTGCCGCATCCGAAAATGAATCAAATCCATATGACCAGATAAGTTCCATAAAGTAATTCTGCAGACACAGTCCGCAGATCACACCTGTGACTCCAAGTTCTGCCGCATAAGCATGTACCTTTCCATCATTTAAGATATTGCCTCCGGCTTTTTTCCCTGTCATAAAAAACATAAATGCGATCACCGCTACAACAGATGCGCCATACAATGGAAGTGCCCCATTAATTTTATAGGCGGACAGCTTTTCAAAATAATCTTCTTCCTCATCACTGCCAGAATCATAAAGAATATTTTCAGATGCTTTCTCTTTGGAAATACCGATCACAAACTCTATATTTTCCGGTCCTTTGAGCACGGGCATGTCTGTTGGATTAAAATACTCTTCCAGATTAGTTTTTAACAGTTCACTGCGTTCCTGTGCCCCTAAGGATTTTACTAAAAGATCGCCGCTATTTTCCCTGTCTGACAGCAGAGGAATTACTTCCATCGCCCCGACTTCATTAAATTTTACCGCAAACAATTCGCTGTAATATTGTGCCAGTTGTTCACTGACATCCTTTTCCTCTCCACCGAGTACGCTCTCTAAATTCTGCGTTGTATTTTTCAGTTTACTTCCATCTTCGGATTCCATGACGCAGTAATCAATCTGGGAACGGATTTTTTCAAACTGACTGCTCCATTCATCCATCACCGACAATACTTCATCATTGGTTACCTGCTCTAATTGTTCCTGTGACTCCCACCTGTCGGTTTCATCCGCTTTTGCATAAGATGCGATATAAAGATCTGTTGCTGACATCTCCGTCTCACTCTTCTGATTCTGATATTCCAGATCGAGCAGATAAAATCCCTCATACAGATTTTTCAGAAACTGTGTCCGAATCTGCGTATCACTGTCTGTTCCTGTTTTTGCTGCTTCTGTCTTTTGCATCCAGTCTTTGCTTCTGCGATTGATTCCCGGATAGCATAAAAAATTGATAACTGCTAAAACAAGAAGAAACCCTGCTGTTATCACAATTCTCGCCTTACGGCTGTTTTTCCATTTTATATCCAACGCCCCACACCACCTTTAAATATTTTGGTTCTCTCGGATTGATCTCGATCTTATCCCTGATATTTCTCACATGCACCATAATCGTATCCGTATTGATCGCTTTTTCATTCCAGACACGCTCGTAAATCTCGTCCGCCGAATAAACTCTTCCCGGATTTTTCATCAGAAGTGCTAAGATCTTAAACTCAATCGGTGTCATTTTTACCGGTTTTCCATCCACAAATACTTCTACCGTATCTTCATTCAGCTCAATTCCGCCAATGATATGTACCCTGTCATTTTCCTTTTTCTCCTGACTTTTGTTGTTAAACTTTGTATAACGCCGGATCTGGGAATTGACGCGCGCCATCAATTCTAACGGCGTAAATGGTTTTGTCACATAATCGTCCGCTCCGATGTTCAGCCCGATCACTTTATCTGTCTCCTCTGATTTCGCCGAAAGCATAATTACAGGAAAATCATGATGTTCCCTGAGTTTTAATGTCATTGTTACCCCATCCATACGCGGCATCATGATATCAACGATCGCAAGATGTATCTCCTTACTCTCAATAATCTCTAAACCTTCTATACCATCTGCCGCCTTATAAACGTTATAATTCTGGCTTTTTAAAAATATCTCGATTCCATCACGGATCTCTTTGTCATCTTCTACGATTAAAATATTGTACTGTTCCATTATTTTTGTCTGTGTGAAAGATTTTCACACTTCTCCCCTTTTCTTTCTGTGCCGCAGATATTCCTTTTTGCCACACTTCCTATCAGTATATCATTTACCTTATCAAAATGAAACAAATCTTATGTTATTTCCGGCACAACTGATATCTTCCTGCTCTTACCCTCCTTTGAGTATTATCATACCTTCCGAATGCAAAGAACGCCCGCAGAAAAAAATAAAGATTTTCAAAAGATTTACTTTACATTTTCCTTAATTTCTGCAAAATTTTCTTTTTTTCTCTATATTTTTTGCATTTTGCTGATAGGAGTGTTAGAATACAAATGTTATTAAATTTTCGAGGAGGTTTACTTATGGACAAGAAAACAACAGGAATCGTTTCCTACATCACGCTTATCGGCTGGCTGATTGCATTCTGCGCCGGTGATAAGGAGGGAGCCAAATTCCACCTGAATCAGTCGTTGGTGTTATACCTTGCATCACTGATCAACAGCATTATCATTTCGCGCATTCCGATCTGTGGATGGGCTGTCAGCGGCATTCTCTCCATTGTATTCTTTATTTTCTGGATCATGGGATTAGTATATGCCTGCAAAGATGAAGAAAAAGAGCTTCCACTTTTAGGAAGTATTAAGATTTTAAACTAAGATACTAAGACTTCCCACACCGTTAAGGTGTGTTGAACCTTGAA
>ULZG01030936.1_pt1 | contig 43988 bp, 35 predicted proteins | sample 1962881 | NCBI WGS metagenome assembly ULZG01 (sample SAMEA4835883, study PRJEB28245) | human gut metagenome | biome: gut microbiome; material: fecal sample | place: Denmark | collected 2008 | reverse complement strand
TCCTCATTCTTCTCTCAAACACTTTTTATATGTACTTTCTTACTTTTAAAAGTATGCTTTTGTGGCTGCGTGGTACGGGCAAGATGCCCATACCTCCTAATTTTTTACCCTTTTACTTTTTTACTTTTTTACTTTTTAGTACCTTTGCACGTTAGATTAAGCGACACCTCTAAATATATACTGTCACAAAGCAACAAGACAAACAAAAATAAATGAAAAAGTACATACTCGACCTTACGGTCAACAGCGTTGAAGCTCTGAGCGACAAGCACGTGCTCATCAAGCTCACCGACGACAAACCGCTGCCCGAGATGCTTCCGGGTCAGTTCGTAGAGGTGCGCGTAGACAATACGCCGTCTACATTCCTGCGCCGCCCCATCTCTATCAACAACGTGGATTACGACCACAACGAGCTTTGGCTCCTCGTAGCTGCCGTAGGCGACGGCACACGCCAGCTGCAGAAGCTGCAGAAAGGCGACCGCCTCAACTGCGTGCTGCCACTCGGCAATTCGTTCACGATGCCGACAGACAGCACACAGAAGGTGCTACTCGTAGGTGGCGGCGTGGGCGTGGCTCCGCTGCTCTACTTCGGCAAGCGCATCAAGGCGATGGGCGGCGAACCGACGTTCCTGCTCGGCGCACGCTCGGCTAAGGACGTGCTGGAGCGCGAACTCTTCGAGCAGGTAGGACGCGTACTCATCACCACCGAGGACGGATCCGAAGGCGAAAAAGGCTTCGTAACCAACCACTCCGTACTGGCTCAGGAGCACTTCGACCGCATCTCTACCTGCGGACCGAAGCCGATGATGATGGCTGTGGCTCGCTACGCCTTCAAGAACGACATCGAGTGCGAGGTATCGCTCGAGAACAAGATGGCGTGCGGCGTCGGAGCATGTCTTTGCTGCGTAGAGAAGACAGTGGAAGGCAACAAGTGTGTATGTAAGGAAGGTCCGGTAATGAATATAAAGAAACTGACATGGCAGATTTAAGTGTAAAGATTGGCGGTCTGAAACTGAAAAACCCCGTGATGACCGCATCGGGAACATTCGGATACGGTCTGGAGTTCGCCGACTTCGTGCCGCTCGAAGAGATTGGTGGCATCATCGTTAAGGGCACCACACTCAACCCACGCGAAGGCAACGACTATCCGCGCATGGCTGAGACGCCGCAGGGCATGCTCAACTGCGTGGGCCTCCAGAACAAGGGCGTCGACTATTTCTGCCGCAACATCTATCCGCAGATCAAGGACATCGACACAAACATGATCGTCAACGTGAGCGGTTCGTCGCCAGACGACTACGCCGAGTGCGCTGCACGCATCAACGAATTAGAGAACATCCCGGCAATCGAGCTGAACATCTCCTGCCCTAACGTGAAGCAGGGCGGCATGGCTTTCGGCGTAACCACAACGGGCGCAGCCAGCGTGGTGCGTGCCGTACGCGAACGCTACAACAAACCCATCATCGTGAAGCTCTCTCCGAACGTGACCGATGTCACCGAGATTGCAAAAGCAGTAGAGGCAGAGGGTGCTGACAGCGTATCGCTCATCAACACACTCATGGGCATGGCTATCGACATCGAGCGTCGCCGCCCAATGCTCAGCATCAACACCGGCGGACTGAGCGGTCCGGCTGTCAAGCCGGTTGCCGTGCGCATGGTATGGCAGGTGGCCAAGGCAGTGAAGATACCAGTAGTAGGTCTTGGCGGCATCTGCACCGCCGAGGACGCCATCGAGTTCCTCATGGCTGGCGCAACAGCCATTGAGATTGGCACCGCCAACTTCCTCGACCCCGCCGTGACCATCAAGGTGCGCGACGGCATCAACAATTGGCTCGACAATCACGGTTGCTCTTCTGTAAGCGAGATTATCGGTGCATTAGAAGACTAATTTCTAAAGCCCTGCTTCAGGGCTTTAGATAGTTGAGATGGTGAGCCGTCAAGATGTCGACATCGCTACATCTACAATGGCAAACTATTGACATTTACTATAAATAAAAACGTAGCGGAGACTCTCCGCTACGTTTTTTTGTATGTACAATAATATACATATTTCATTGTATCAACTTTTCTCTCCGAACTTTTTGAGGTTGTCTCCGAACTAATTTCTTTTCTCTCCGAACTTTCATTATGAGTTTTCGAACCAAGTAAATCTGTTTCCAAACTTTCGCCACACCCTTCATGAACAGGAATAGTAACCAAAAACGTCAAACGTTCGTCTGTTGTTTCTTTTATTTTATACAAATATCCAAAAGGCTATCTATAGTTTTGTCCAAGGTCTCCTTATACAAAAGACCGTCTACATATTCTTTGGGAATAGCGTGAAATCCATATTTCGCACCAAGAATGGCACACGCAACTGAAGCATTTGTGTCTGCATCTCCTCCTGCATTCACAACGGCAAGCAATCCTTCTTCGAATGAAGAGGCATGCCAATATGACCATAGAGCTACAGATAGAGTAGACAGGGTGTAGCCCCAATTGTCATAGTCTACAAGCGGTTTGACATGAGGTTCCGCCCATGCGTTGTCTATATAATCACATATTTCCACATCATATTGCTTGGCAATATCCTTCATTTGGGAGCGTGTAGGAGGTTCGATGCCATAGACCAATGCATGTATCAGCTCCGAAACAATGACACATGAGCCTACGCATCTTGGATCGTAATGAGTGAGCTGACATATTTTCTCAGCACAGGCTGTTGTTTCTTTTGGGAATAGTCCGACTACAGAGGTGCGCATCAGCCCACCATTGGCGGCTGACTGGTAGCGACTCATCTTCCAGGCCATATACGAAACCTCAAACGGCTTTTCGGCATAGTCGCCAATAGTCAGAATCTTATAGGTGTGCGCCCCTATACCCATAGGCATGCCTTCTACCCAAGTTTTGAAATGCCTGGCGATGTTGTAAAAATTAACACCCTTGTCTTCAATGACCGCATCAGCAATGCATAGCATCATGTCGGTATCGTCCGTCCAGTCGCCTATCTTCCAGCGTTTCCGATGTCTGTCTTGGTATATCTGCTTGTAGTGTTGTAGTCCATGAGGATATTTCCAAGCAATATCCTCATCTGTCATGAATTCCGTCCCCAATCCAAGTGCATCGCCAATGGCTTGACCATATAGGCAACCTCTAAATTTATCTATCAATTCACGTTCCATTGATTTTGGAGTTTATAATTAATCTAATATCAGTATTTAGTATTTATGCTATTATTCACAATCTTCAGCGCTACACCAACCAGACGATTTTTCTCAAGTATGATGGTGGCGTGTATGCGTTTGTACATGCGTTCTTGTCTAATTAGTGTAGCCTTTCAGTTTGTTTCCGATATGCCATATTCTTGTAAGCAATTCTCGTGGTCCAATGGTTGAAGTAATAATCAAAGGATCAAATCTCCAAATGACTTTTTCCCTACCTATTGTGTCTGACAAATTCTTGAATGTTTCAATATGCTCTTCTACAGAAGGTACATTAGGTTCAAAGCCTTCTTTTGTATAGTCATTCAGTGTAACTTGGAAGTAATAATGAATGCCCATTTCATCCAGTATATGAAGATAGGGCATTATTGGTTTGGGATTCTTTGTCCAAAACACGATGACCTTACATTTACTAAAAGAGATATACATTTTCTGCTGGTTAAATGGATTATACCAAGCACAATAGCCTTTTGCCAAGCGGTTGAAAAACCACTTGGCGTAAAAGGCTGGTATATCTGTTGAACGACTGGCAGAAATAATGACAGGAGCTGTAGCTTCTACATTATCACCCTGTTCTGTTAAAATTATTACTTTATTGTTCATTTTAATCTGCAAGAATCATATAATCATCCTGTTTTTCTAAAATATTACCACATATAGGACAGCCTTTAGATGGATTCCATAATTCTGCATTTCCGTTACAACGGATGCATTTAACATTGTTTGTACTATTTTTATATGCTAATATTTTTCTTATTTCACCTCTCTTTGTAAAACCCATGAACTCTGAAAAATTAATAAACTTTGCATACTTCCTTCTATGAAGAAATCTAAACAACTTGTCCCAAAAAATTTCTTCTGTCCATATAACGGCATCATGAATTAAATTCTTTCCAAAATATTTTGATTCTTCACCTTTTACAACTTCATTCTGAAACCACAAAACATCATTTTTCAGGCTCTCTTGAAATTCTTTAGGAACATTTTTCATCAAAATATCAGCCAAATATTTATCTTTCTCAAGAGGATACTCCTTTGCGCTTAAGTATATACCCCTATATATCCAATTCTTTGTAAAGACGTGATTACATTCTGTACATTTATAAAAATATCCAGGACCTGAAAGTAAACTATTATCTCCATCTTTAGATGATAGAATGCTAAAGCCACATTTATGACATTTATAGTTATGTAAAGTTGCCATTTTGTGCTAATATTTATTGGTTAAATGAAAGGTGTTACCATCATTTGATTTATGCCAAGCGGTTGAGAAACCACTTGGCATAAAAGGCTGGTATATCTGTTGAACGACTGGCAGAAATAGATACATATATTTATAGCCTGTTTCATTCATTAGATTGAGCAAGCGTGTCTTTACAGACTTGCCGTAGTTTTTCTTTCCCATTTTATTCTATTGCTATTTCAAGATAATTCTTCAATGTGTTGAATACTCTGAGGCGTTTGGCATAATCTTGCAAACGAGTGAGATTTCGGTTGGGCTTTCTCAGATAGGAGCGTATCACTTCTGTACAAACATCCAGCCCCAATTTGTTTCTGTATTTCACAGCATCGCAAACACTTCGCTCCATGTCGGTGACGCGAACATGATACCCAGAAATTTCTGCATTCATAATGCCAAACTCCAAGTTCTCTTTCTTCCAATAATACAACTCTATCGGTAGCGTATCAGGTATAACTACTTTCCGTTTGTTGGCGATGGCAATGCAAAAAGCAGGTGGAACAGTTGTCGAAAGCTGATGGTAAGCCCACGCATTGTATAGACATACAATGCCATTAGGTACAATCCGCTCCACATCTATCATTGTATTAAGCAATGTATCGGGAACGGCATATATGCCATGACGCAACTTTATCAAGTCGCCACGCTCCTTAGCTCTCAACAGTCGTTTATACTCTGACATATGAGATATATCTGTAGTGGAGATAGTGCCACCAAGTGCTACCACTTTACTAATTATATTATTATCCATCTCACATCTAATAAAATGTCATTACTGCTGCAAAAATACAATTAATTACGAAAATACGGCAATATTCTACGGATAATTTTATAAAATACCGCACATTTTTGCATGTTTTTATAATTCTATTTGAAGTTTTAGCGGACAGCAATAATTGTATTAACATCCATCAAGATATTTTCCAAGAAAAGATAGAACTATTAATAAAATTGTTTAACATTTATTTTTTAGTCTAAGAAAAATTGTATAATTTTGTCTTTGGATTATCATGTCTCAATTTCAATATTGGGTCAAGACGAGTTCTTGCATAAATATTATGAGACAGCTCACGCCGTGTGGAGCATGGTGAAATCGAAAGAAACATCTGTGCGAAGCGGGCTTTGGGTGGGACGATAATCCAAGACATATTGAAGGCGTTTACTCAACGCTAAGTTTGAGACACATCGAATCTAGCAAATTCAACAATCTAAGTCTTGAACGTAGCAACGGTAGATGTCCCGGGGTGTGAATACATCTATCCCGTGGAGACCTTGTGAGCACTTATTGTACCCTTATGGGTATAATGCATCTGTTTACGGAGGTCTCTTTACGGCTGCGTATATCATATCGGCGTGGGCTCTGACGTTGTCTGTTCAACTTAGATAGGCAGTGCTAGAGCCTCGATGTGTGGGACGGACAACAGGACGACTCACGCTTTTTTGTGTCTGCGTATCAAGTCAAGTCTTTGATAAGATACCATCACGATATGGAAAAATATTGCGCCACATCAGATGTAAAATGCACAGTAGGAGATAATCAAACTCCTCCAAGCGCTGGACCTACCTCCAACGCCCTCCCCAAAGTTCGAAAGCCTATCAAACCAACGGACTCACAAACAGGGGTGTCCACCAATAATGTCTTGTCGAGAACATCAGTTGACACTAATAAAGACACAAAAGACACTCCCCATTGGTACGCTCTCCGTACCACATACGGCAGAGAAAAGAAAGCATACGACTATCTTCTGAGCAAAAATGTAGTAGTATTTTATCCTACATTAAAAAGCGTCAAACTTGTTGACGGCAAGCGTATCACTATTGAAGAATCGCGCATTCCGAACATTTTCTTTGCGTATGGTACAGAAGACGAACTTAAATCTTTTGTTTACGACAACGTAAACCTCCCATTTCTCCGCTTTTATTATCGCCACGTCCACATTAGGCGTAGAATTGAGAAGGTTCCTATGATAGTTCCAGACTATCAGATGGATAGTTTGAAAATAATCTGTGCAGCCGATGCTGACAATACCATCGTATCATTAGGTGAAGTGCCTAAGTTCGAGAAAGGACAGTTGGTAAAAGTTATTGATGGTGCATTTAAAGGCGTGATTGGAAGAGTGGCGAGATGGCAAGGACAGCAAAGAGTGGGTGTGGTAGTGGAAGGTTTGGTAACGATGGTGACAGCGTATGTGCCGAATGCGTTCTTGGAAAGAATCGTTTAATGGTGGGTTACATTTTGCTACATATATACATAAATAATAGATAGTATTAAAATATCATAGTATCACAAAATATTGAATAATAAACAAAACAGCAACATGAAACGTAATATTATTGTTTTAGGAGCTATATTTCTGACGATCAGTACATGATTTGCCCATGATCATATCATTTTCAGAAATGGGCGGGGAACCGATGTGAAGTTATATCAAATGACTGATGACAAAATTGTCTATGCTTACATAGGAGACAATACTGGCGCCCAGCATGAGGCTTCATCAAAGGAGGTCTATATGGTATATATAGAGAAACAAGGCAATATGTATATGACTCCAGAGGGGAAACGCGTCACAGGAGAGACAAATCGTGCGAAAGCAAAAAAATATGATGTCATATATCTTGTCAGAGGAGCGGAAATCGCTGCTGAAAACATTAAGATAACTGAAAACGACATCCATTATTCAATTAAGTCAAAGGCAGTTGGCATTAAGGGACTCATTGGAAAAGGAAGCGTTGCCGAAACTGTATTGGCTAAGTCAGAGGTGTTCATGATAAGATACAGGAAGTGGCATGTCAGACATCATCACTCCTGTAGAGAATACCGAAGTGAATAAGCCTGACAACATATTACAATGGATTCGGAGCGCAGGGTAAGCACGAATGTCCCAATTGCCTTAGGATTAACGACCGTGCCTCAGGGAAGTGTGGCAAGTGCCAAGGCTCGGGTAAAGTTTACGGATTAAGATAAACCAAACTAATATCAATAAAATGAAGAATTTTAAAAAAAGGTTTTTGCAGCCATACTTATGGTTGCATTCAGTGTTAGTTTCGCGGTTGCACAAACCAGCACAGTTAAACATACGGTTGATCGTGGCGAGACACTCCAGTCTATCGCCAAGCGCTACGCCACGACTGAAGCCAAAATTATTGAGCTTAATCCTGACACCGCTCAATTTGTGTATGTGGGTATGGAGCTTACTGTTCCAACAATATATGAAGGGCTTCAAGAACTTTGGCTATGGAATACAAGCAGGTATAAGTGCGGACTATAAAATGTTTATCCTTTCCGCCTCATACCAGCGTGCTTTCTCAAAGATTTTTGATAAGACAAAAGCCTATGAGCAAAACATTTTAATATCACTCGGATATAGATTCTAACATAAACAAGTCATGAAACGATTAACAATATTCGTATTTTTATCATTATTGTTCCAAATAAACCTTTTGGCGCAATACAACATACAAGTAGGGTCTTATGAGTATCTTTCTGTCAACCCACCTCGGGGCTATGCGAGAAGTGCGACATGGTCGTGCGACGAAGGACTTACCCTTACGGAAAGGTCGGAAGTGGGAGCTATAGTGAAAGTCACCCACTACTTCACAGGAGCTGCCTATGTGACATGTAATTACGTATATGAATATCTTGGCTCATACGACCATAACTATCATGCCGGACAAGGCACAAAAACTTATAGAATACAGTGCATCGGGGGAAAAGCGAGCATTAGTGAAACAGACTTGAAGTTAAACCCTGGACAAAAATATACATTAAAGTGTACTCGAAGCGACAGCTACGGAACGCCTACTTGGGAGTCGAGTAATGAAGATGTCGTTACTGTCGACAAGAATGGAAAATTGACGGCTGTTGCCTCAGGATATGCAAGGATTACTCTTGACCCTATAATTGCCGAACCTTGTTTTTGTGATGTTCATGTGAATAAAGTCGATGCAAAGACAATGGAATTGACTCCCAACCCATTAAGCGTTGTCGTGTCGAAGGCCAAGTCGTTGAAACCTGTCTATACTCCAAACGGAGCGTCGGCTTCTGTTACTTGGACGTCAGAGAATGAAAGTGTTGCCACGGTAAGCTCTTCGGGGCTGGTAAAAGGCATCTCGGAGGGAACGACAACCATTGTCGCAAAGACGGATAACGGACTGACCGCAAAGGCCACGGTTAAAGTGGTTGGCGCGCCAACAGCAGTGCACATACCGCAGAATGCAGAAATATCAGTAGGTTATTACTATACGCTTACACCATCCCTAACGCCCTCAGAATCGGAAACGACATATAAGTGGAAATCGTCAGACACCACCGTCGCCTCAGTTTCATCTACTGGTAGGATTTATGGCAAGAAGGCAGGAACGGCAACAATAACGGTTACAACGGATAATAACATCACCGCGTCTACTACCATACGTATAGTATCTGCTCCATCAGGCCTTGACAAAGCCACAACGGATTATAGGGTGAAAAAGATAAATAATTTAGTGAAGAAACTTTCAAAATAGCAGGCATTATGAAAATACAAATGAAAAAGTATCTGATAAAAATATTATGGAGTGTGGTTGTGCTTATTTCCATTTCAGCATGTAGCTCCTCTGATGACGTGTCGGACGATGGGCGCTTTCCATCTGACGAGGATATTGCTGAAGTACTGAAAAACGTAAATACAGAGTGGGGCACATCCAAAGAGGCAGTACGGCAGCACATGAATGGCTACCAGATGGTGGAATCTTCTGACGAGAGCATATTGCAGTTCAATGCAAGGACATTGCCAGTCACTTTCGCCTACCAGTTTGCGTCAGACAAACTATGTGCAGCTGTGGTGATGGCACGAAAAGGAGAGGAAAGTGTTGACATAAAGAAATCGTTGGATGGCTTCAGTTATGTGGGAGAATCAGGCAGCAATGAGATATTTTCTAATAAGGACAAGAATGTGTTTGCTGCTGCCTACGAAACCGTTGACAAAGAAAATGAAGAGAATTATCAAGTCATAGGGTTTACCCCTCTTTTTGCAAAAACAGAGAACGTGAGCGGTAAAGAGTGCGTGGACTTAGGCTTAAGTGTGAAATGGGCAACCTGCAATGTCGGCGCAAGTAGTCCGGAAGGCTATGGCGGCTATTTTGCTTGGGGAGAGACTGAGGAAAAAGACGAGTATAGTTGGAGCACGTATAAGTATTGTTCTGGTTCAAGCAGTGACTGTGAAAATATAGGAGACGATATTAGTGGCACACAATATGATGTGGCACAAGCTGTTTGGGGAAGTCCTTGGGTTATGCCTACAAAAGAGGAAATTAATGAGTTAATAGCCAAATGCGATTGGGTTTGGACAGCCGAAAACGGAATAAAAGGTTATAAAGTATTCGGTGATAATGGTAATTATATATTCTTACCTGCAGCCGGATATAAATCGACTTCGTTAAAAAATAACGCAACCTATGGTTATTACCAGACTTCAATACTGTATAAGGGTAAGACGAATACCAATGCTCGTACGTTGGTTATTTCAAGTTCTGATAAATTATCCAGCTATAGGTCAAGATGCTATGGTGAAAGTGTAAGGGCTGTATTAAGATGACATGAATAATATAGGTAAGACACCTCTAAGTTGAGATTATGGAGAATAGAATAAAAATAATGGCATGCGTGTTGTTTGCCATTCTCTGCATCAGTTCCTATGCTCAGGACAGTATGGGTAAATATGGGACTGAAAATGGTTACACCGTCCAAAAACTCACCAGAACTTCGCTCTACAAGGTTGAGCGCAACAGGCTTTATGGAGTGGTTGACTCTGTTGGGAATGTTATCGTGCCGGTTGAATATCGCAAGATATACACGTCCGTTGGTCATCTAAAAAATGGTGAGCATGTGATTTATGCGGAGAACTGGAAAGGATATGAGGGCGCGTTCCTGAGCAATGGCAGGCAACTTCTGCAATGCAAGTACACGTCAATATCTGACGACTATGACTTTTATACGAAAGTCATCAATGGCTATGAGGTTAAGCGAGGAAATTACAAGGGCTATTGCGACTTGGATGGCAGAACCATTATTTCACCAAGTGTTTATACGGCTGTAAGGTCTGACAAAGATGGATTCTACGTTCATGTTGGTGGCAACTGGGGCTTTTGCGGATTTGTTGACAAATCGGGAAAAGAAATTATTCCCCCAGATAAATACTCGAATGTTTATTCTTTTGGATTTGGTTATTATTGCTGCCAATTAAACGGCAAGTCAGTGTTATGTGATGAGAAAGGCAAGGAATTGTTCAGGACAAACTATACGGGGCTTAGCCGTGCTGTCCATAATGGCCAAAAGTGTCTTGAGACCTTCTTGGGTGACCAAAGAGGACTCATTGACTTAAAAGGAAATGTGATTGTGCCAATTACCCCAAGAGTCTATGAGAGGAAACATGATGATAGTGGGTTCGTTTATTATGATGTTATAGACAAAGACGGCCGGATGGGCATAAAGGATGCAGGCGGAAATGTCTTGATACCCTGTGCCTATGACTATGTGTATTATTCCAACATGGACAATTTGTTCCGTGTCAAGAAAAATGAGTATGAAGGCGTGATCTCAAAAAATGGCGAGGTATTGATTCCAATAGGAAAATATCATGACATTGTAAAACACAAAGAGGGATTTACTGTATGGCATGCCGACTCAAAGGGCTTTTGCGACTTGGCAGGAAAAGAAGTGTTGCCTGTTGGGCTATATAACGATATAACACCCACGGGTGATTGTTTTTATGTTACAAAAGGCGACTTTAAGGGTGTCGTAGACTTCAATGGCAACATTGTGGTGTCTGTTAAATATACGAAGGTCAGCAGTAACACTTATTATGGGAAGAAATATTATGATGTTTATCTGTATGACAAAAAAGGACTTTGCGACACCCAAGGAAAAGAGATAATTCCACCAATATACGATGGTATTGGGCAAACAGCATTCATCAAGCCTTTTGATGTCGTTTTCAAAGTGAAGTCGGGGAAAAGGCAAGGGCTTGTTGATGGAGCGACAGGACGGTTGATATTCCCGGCCGAGAATTTTGACAATGTGGACATCCTGCCTTATGTCGTGAAAGACGGCTACTACATTTCAGCGTCAACGGGAACTCACAAATGCACCTATGACTTGGAGGGACGGCTTTTAAGTGATTCTGAGGTTGATAAACAATGGAATGAGGCATTTGAAAGAGGCCATCTTTATTTTGAGCAGGAAGAGTATTTAAAGGCTGCAGATGCCTATTTGCGTGCAGCTAATATACGTAAAGATGAAATTGCATATTTCAACGTTGGAGTAAGTTACTATAATGTTCAAAGGTACTCCGCCGCAATAGACAACTTTGAATGTTGTCTAAGAATGAACCCATCAAGCAATATTAGGGACAAGGCTGTTGACTTGACAAAAAAGAGCCGTTATTGGCTTGACAAGAAAAGCGAGGAAATACGTCAGAATATCTGTTCTGTCATTGGCGGTTTCTTGAATATTGGGTTGTCTATATTGCAAAGCACTCAGATGCGAAATAAGAGGCAGGCTCATCCTAATAGTCCTGTGTCGGGTATTTATGATGATGATTTGGACAGTGCTGATGCTGACATTAACGTGCCACGTAATAAAACCTGGCGTTGTACGAAGTGTGGAGCAAATAGGACAGAGTGCCTCGTATGCAATGGCGAAGGACATTATTTCTCTACAGGCTTTGGAATTCCAAGAGAAGTTAAATGTGAACATTGCAACGGAACAAAGATATGCCCGCAAAGTAGATAATAGATAACTATCAATTGGCATTTTCAATATATCTTTTTACTATGTTAACCATAGGATTCATTGGCGATATTTTACAAAATATGCAGAATGTTATTAGTATGCGCAAAAGTATCTGGTATTGAGTGATATTTCTTGCTGAAAAGTTTGCATTATCAATGTAGGAGGTAAACACTAATCATAGGTGTTTATCTCCTACTTTCGTATTTACCGACCTCTCACACCACCGTACATGCGGTTCCGCATACGGCGGTTCCTATTTTGGATGTCATTCGAGATACGCCCCATTAAGACGAGTTCGTCATTGATGGTTTCTATGATAGACTTTTTCCTGACTTCGTCATTGCCAGATGGATATTTCTTTACCTTAAATTAGCAGACTTGCTTTCTTGTAAAATTACAAGTCTGCTAATTTAAGGTTCAGACAAAAGAATAATTCATTTGAAAAATTTACTTTTGGGTGGCAAAATTCTGTAATTTGAATAGCTCGCCAAACTGGTATTCCTACAACTAAAGCTGGTATAGAGAGGAAGATCGGTAAAATGGTATTAAAGTCGATATTCGGGAAATAGCAAGTAATATCTACAAGAAATCAAGTGCGTGAAAAAATCTGCCATATCTTCCAGGATTGATGTACGATGCTCATTATCAAAACTATAGAGGCTGGAAGATATGGCTGATAAGGGGTTATCTACCAGCCTATCTGCCAACCAGAACGGGCTATCTTCCAGCCAAGTTCACCCTATTACATAATCATAAGTAGCAATGCTTTTACTTTAGCTTGTTTATTGCCAAGTAAGAGACTCGAATAACAAAACCTAATTACTGCCCTACCCTCTTCACAAGATAGCGCGTGCAGGTTTCGCACTTGCGGCGGTGCATGCCTGGCATGTTGGCGAGCTTACGACCGAAGGCGATGAGGGTGTTGGCTTTTAGGGAGGAACCGACCTTCTGCTTTACAACATCGAAGATTTCGGCGGTGGAGAGCCACTCGGCGGCGGGGTCGAGCGGGTCGGCGGCGACGGAGAAGCAGAGGCTGAAGTATTGGTCGGCGGGTTCCTGTATCTCGTAACGGCGGTTCCAGAGCATTATCTGCTCGGTCTCTGCCTTGTCGAACCAGCTGCGACGACCGTTGCGCAGGAGCTGCAGTGTCTGGGCGAAGAGCTGACGGTGGTCGGGCACGCGACTGGTGTCGATGGGCGCTGTTAGCTCAATGCCGATGAAACGGCGATTGCCCGAGGGGTCGGCGAGGATGTCGGTCATGTTGCTGGTGGCGATGAACGATGCTTTGCGAGGTAGTTCCTCGATGTGGGTGCCGAACGGGCGTTTCACTTTTACCGACGGCAGCTGAATGATGTTCTTCAGAAAGCCTTGCTGCACACGCGGCGAGATCTGGTTGAACTCGTCGAGGTTGATGAGCAGTTGCTGCGACATGGCGAGCATCACCTGGCGACGGTCGGAAAGGGCGAGGCTGTCGGTGTAGCCCCACTTCAGAGCATCGGGCAGCAGGCGACGGCAGAACGTGCTTTTGTTGTAGCCTTGTGGCGAGATGAGCAGTGGTGCAACGCTGTTGCCGTAGAGTCGGGAGGATTGGTTTTGCCACTGGCTCACCATGGCGAGCAGCCACGTGGTGAACCACTCGCGCCATAGCGGTGTGTCGGTTGGCACGGTGCGGGCGAGGTCGCCGATGTGGTCGTGTCCGTCCCATACGCCTTCGCACTCGGCGAGATAGTCGCCGACGGGGTCGTACTGGCGAACGTAGTCGGAGTCGATATAGTTGCGTATGTCGTTCTGACTCACCTCAATGCCTTCGCGCTGCACCTCAAGAATGATGCGTCGGCGCGTGCGCAAATCGAGTGGTTCGAAGCTGCCGACTGGATTGTCGACGGGGCGATACTCGGTGCAGTTCATAACGGTGTTGTAGCGAAAGGCGTAGTGCGTGGTGAGGAAGTCGATCATGCGGTCGATTGGGTTTAGTGCGGTTGTTTCGTTTTTCATGGTTATTGGTGTTTTGTGTTGTTGTTATAATTCTCACGCTGCGACAACTTTATTGCCACGCTACGGCAACTTTATTGCCACGCTACGGCAACATGGTTTGCACGCTACGGCAACATGATTGTTGTGCTACGGCAACATGGTTATCGCAGAGCGAGAATAATGGGAAAAGGGTAAAAAAAACTACAGAAAGTCGACCTCTTCTGTCGAGTTATCAAATACTACGTTCGTGTAATCGTACTGTGCGAAGAGCTGCTTTATCCACTCTTGCTGCTCGGGCACGAGTTTAGACTTTCCATAATGATAGCGATAGTACATACTTGTTCCGCCGAAGTATTTCCTCATCAGTAGGCGCAAGTTTGAGGCATCGCGTAGTTTCACGTCTTCAAACAGTTGCTTAAATCCTGATGCCAAGCGCACCATGCGCACTGGTTTGAAGTGATCGCACGAACCGTCTGCCCGCAGGGCTGTGGGAAAAATCGCATTACCATGCGTGCGTGAGGAGTCGAGTGCGACGGACGAGCGAAAGTGTATGCACTCGTTGCAGCGTTTGCAGTTGGAATTGAAGCAATAAGACCAGTTGTTTGGGATGTTGCTGCGCTTGATAGCAGCGTCGTTGATGTTTGTGTTTTCCATTGTACTGTGTTTTTTTAGTTTATAGTGTTTCTAAAATTGCTTGCAAAGGTATAATATTGCGCAAGCGTTGTCAAGTTTTTTCCTAAAAAAGTTTTTTCGAGGCTGGAAGATAGAAGGTCTCGGATGGAAGAAAGGCTGGAAGATAACTCGTTTTTAAAGTTATCTTCCAGCCTTTAATATGCTGAGAATGAACTGGATGCGGCGAGGATGGAAGATTTGGAAGATTTTTTCGCGTATTGAGGTATAATGTAGAAGGCTACGGCATTCTTGCCGTAGTCAAAACCTATCTTCTGGCTGCGTGGGTATGGCAGGATGCCATACCCTCCTACATAAGTTTCACACCTCAACACCTCAACATTATTTAATCTTGTCGAAGCCCTCGCCGAAGACACCTTGGCAGAATGTCTGCGAAACGACAGCGTCGGGGTCGATTGCCTTGATTACGGCGAACACTTCCTGCGACTCGTACTTACGCGTGAGGACGATGAGTAGGTCGACATCTTTCTTGCTGTACCAGCCCTTACCCTCGATGAGTGTCACACCGCGACGCACGTCGGTGTTGATAGCGTCGGCAATCTCCTGATACTTCTTCGAGATGATGAGGAACTGCACCGTCTGGCGTGAGCCATTGATGACATAGTCGCAGACGATGGTGGCTACAAGCGTGAAGGCTACACCGTAGACGATGGTCTCGGTGCTGCGGAAGAGCAGGTAGGATGAGCAGATGATGGTGCAGTCGACGAACTGCATGGCGCGTCCGAAGCTCATGTTGAAGTACTTGTTGAGCAGCACGGTGATGATGTCGGTGCCACCGGTAGAGCCATTATGCGAGAAGACCAAGCCCAAGCCTGCACCACCCATCGCACCGCCAATGAGCACGTGCATGAACTTGTCCTCGCCTGCCGTGATGATGGGGTGAGCCTCGAAGAACGGCTGAAGCACACCGACGAAGAACAGCAGGATGCCCACGCCGGTTAAGGTGCGTATGATGAACTGTAGGTTCAGTGCCTTGAGGGCAATGAGCAGCAACGTACAGTTGATTACGGCAAGCGAAATCCATGTAGGAATCTCGGTTGCATAGAAAACAAGTGCTGCAATACCAGACGCACCACCCATAACGACTTTCTCGGGCAAGATGAACGCTGTGTAACCAACAGAATACGAAAGGATGCCGAGCATGATAAAGACAAGGTCCTTCATGTTACTCTTGGTGCGCGACTTCATCACCGTTGTTTTAGCTTCTCCCATAATTAGCAATTTTAAAAGAACAAAGCCATAGCCCCCAAGGGCGTATTGCCTACTTTTGGGCTATGGCTTTGAGCATTAGAGTATTTGATTTTAAAGTTTTATTTACACCTTATTACTTAGCGTAAGCTACCGAACGTGTCTCACGGATGACTGTGATCTTCACCTGTCCCGGGTAAGTCATCTCGGTCTGAATCTTGTTGGCAATCTCGCCTGAGAGCTTCTCTGTCTCCTTGTCGTCCATCTTGTCGGCACCCACGATTACGCGGAGCTCGCGACCAGCCTGGATGGCGTATGTCTTTGTTACGCCCGGGTAAGACATAGCGATTGCCTCAAGGTCGTTGAGGCGCTTGATGTAAGCCTCTACAATCTCGCGACGTGCACCAGGACGTGCACCCGAGATAGCGTCGCACACCTGTACGATCGGAGCGAGCAGTGTGTTCATCTCCATCTCGTCGTGGTGGGCACCGATAGCGTTGCAGATATCGGGCTTCTCCTTAAACTTCTCTGCTATCTTAGCGCCATAGAGTGCGTGCGGCAGTTCGCTCTCCTCGTCTGGCACCTTACCTATATCGTGGAGCAAGCCAGCACGCTTTGCCTTCTTCGGGTTCAAGCCGAGCTCGGCAGCCATAACAGCACAGAGGTTGGCTGTCTCGCGAGCGTGCTGCAAGAGGTTCTGACCGTAAGACGAACGATACTTCATCTTACCGACGATGCGGATAAGCTCCGGATGCAAGCCGTGGATGCCGAGGTCGATGGCTGTGCGCTTACCTGTCTCGATTATCTCGTTGTCGAGCTGCTTCTTCACCTTTGCCACTACCTCCTCGATGCGTGCCGGGTGGATACGTCCGTCGGCTACGAGCTGGTGGAGGGCAAGTCGGCAAACCTCGCGACGAACGGGGTCGAACGCTGAGATGACGATTGCCTCTGGTGTGTCGTCTACCACGATTTCTACGCCGGTAGCTGCCTCAAGAGCGCGGATGTTGCGACCCTCGCGACCGATGATGCGACCCTTCACCTCGTCGTTGTCGATGTGGAACACCGACACGGAGTTCTCGATAGCGGTCTCGGTTGCTACGCGCTGTATGGTCTGAATGACGATTTTCTTTGCCTGTGTGTTGGCGTTGAGCTTAGCCTCGTCCATAATCTCGTTGATGTACGATGCGGCATCGGTGCGAGCCTCGTCCTTAAGGCTCTCTACGAGGCGGTTCTTAGCCTCCTCTGCGCTAAGACCAGAGAGTTCTTCGAGCTTCTCGCGCTCCTTGGTCTGCATTTTGTCGAGTTCGTCCTGCTTGATGGCGAGGAGTTTCTTCTCGTTGTCGATGCGCTGCTGAGACTGCTCTACCTCCTGCTTGCGACGTCCGAGTTCTTCCTGGCGCTGGTTGAGCGATATCTCGCGCTGCTTCAAGCGGTTCTCGCTCTGCTGTATCTTCTGGTTGCGCTGCTGCACTTCCTTCTCCAGCTCCGACTTCTTGTTGAGGAACTTCTCCTTCACCTCGAGGAGTTTCTTCTCCTTCACTACTTCTGCCTCCTTATTGGCGGCTTCTACCATTTCATTATATTTTCCTTTTATCACGTAACGGAAAATAGAATAGCCTACAACGCCACCTGCTATAAGTGCCACTAAGGCTGTAATGAATATCTCCATTTTTTAAGTTATTATTTGTTAGTTATTATTTGTTAATGTTTATTCGCAGTTTGCGATGGTAAAGATACAATCTCAAGACGCGACGCTACACACCTTATTATATATGGTGGGCACCTCAACACCTCAACACCTCAACATCTCAACACCTCAGCATCTCAACATCCCAGCACCTCTTCTATCTCCGAGGTGAGTTTTTTGATGATGTCGTCATACGGCTCGGTGTTGTTACGCGACTTCTCCATCTCGTAACGCAACGCTATCTCGATGAGTGCCATATAAAGGATTTCCTTGTCGTTCTTAGGACCTTTATATCGCTCGGCATAGGTGTTCATAGTCTTCGTTATCAGACTGGCGGCATCGCGGTAGAGCGGTTCGTCTTGCGGACGGATATTCACCGGCATGTCTGTGTCGTAGACATGGAGCCTTATGCGTAGTTTCTCTGTTGATTGTTCAGCCATCGTGAAGTTGTTTTTAAGGCGCAAGAATGGTTATTCTTGTTTCTCGTTGACGAGCGTTATGCACTTGTCAACATCGCGTATGAGTTTTGCAAGACGCTTCTGCGCCGACTGCATGTCACCATCGGTGATCTCAACCATTCGTGCCAATTTTAGACTTTCGTAGTCGTTGCGCTGTTGCTGCAGCTGAGCCTCGAGCTTTGCAATACGTTCTTGCTGCTCTGCCACCTGACGACACAAGTCTTCGTTCTGCTTCGTTACACTCTGGTACTGCAGAATCATTTGCCTGACACGCGTCGCAAACTGGTTGATAGTTTTCGATTCAGCTTCCATATACAGCGTTTTGACTATTGGCGTATATTTACTACGCCACAAAATTATATTATTTTTACGAATATGGCAAAACTATTACGAGTTTTTTAATCTGACGAAACGTGTTTTACGCCAGAACATGCCACATTACTTCTTCTGTCCGTCGTCTGCGCCAGCCTTCGGTTCCTTCTTGGCAAGCATCACCACCTGGAACACAAAGTCGGTAATCCACTTCTGCGAGAAGCCCAAACGCTGGTCGTACTGACGTATAGCCACAACTGCCTTCATCACGGCAGCATCGCTATAGTCGTTCTTTGTAAAGATGTCAGCCACGGTTTTCTCGGTCATTTTGTAGATGGCGTTCTTAAAGAACGAGGGCAAGCGGAGCTTGAACTTCATAAGGTTGCCCATGAGCATCATAATGTCCTGTGTGAAGTTCTGGAACTGAATGAGATACACCTGCACATCCTGCAGCTTGCGGCAGTTCTTGCGGATACTTGCATCCACTTCCTTAAAGAAGTTGTCGTCAACGCCGTATATGTCGCGCAGCATCTTGCGACATGCACTCTTCTCACCAACACCGAGTTTGTTATTCACTGTCGGAACGTGGAGCGTCGACTTGAACACACGCAGGTCGGGGAGCATTGCAAGGTTAGCAATGCCTACGTTTGCAGCTATTGAGGCCTGGAAGTAAACACGCACAAGCTGCATGTAGTTTTCCATACCATTCGCTTTATCGTTATCAGCTTTCTTTCCGAATAGTTTTGAAAAAAATCCCATAAATATTTAATTTGTTTATTACATCAAATCAGCACACGCGTCAGTTTTACACCCACGGCACCAACTTAAACTATATTATGCAAAATTACAAATAAATTACATAACCGCCAAGTAATGCCGACTTTTTTCTTATTTTACGAATTAAGGTTTCAAAAATCAGCAGATAAAAGCATATTTTCTGACTTATTATTATTAACTTTGTGCACTTTATATTTATATCAATAGAATATTGTTGAACAATTAAAGCATTTAACAAATATGAAAGGTATCGTTTTAGCCGGCGGTTCGGGCACACGCCTCTACCCCATCACCAAAGGTATTAGTAAGCAGCTCATACCTATCTTCGACAAACCGATGATATACTATCCTATCTCAGTGCTCATGCTCGCTGATATAAAGGAGATTCTGATCATATCTACCCCCACCGACCTGCCAGCCTTCAAGCGTTTGCTTGGCGACGGTAGCGACTTCGGTGTACACTTCGAATATGCGGAGCAGCCCTACCCAGGCGGTTTGGCGCAGGCGTTCATCATCGGCGAGGAGTTTATCGGCGACGACAGCGCGTGTCTCGTGTTAGGCGACAACATATTCTACGGTGCGGGATTCACTAAACTGCTGCGCGAAAGCGTGCAGAACGTCGAACGCGACGGCAAGTCGACAGTATTCGGCTACTACGTGAACGACCCGGAACGCTACGGTGTGGCTGAGTTTGACGCAGAGGGCAACTGCCTCAGCATCGAGGAGAAGCCAGAACATCCGAAGAGCAACTACGCCGTGGTGGGACTCTACTTCTACCCGAACAGCGTGGTAGAGATAGCCAAGAACATCAAGCCAAGCGCACGTGGCGAACTTGAGATAACCACCGTCAACCAGGAATACCTGAAACGTGGCGAGCTGAAAGTGCAGACACTGCAGCGCGGATTTGCATGGCTCGACACCGGTACACACGACTCGCTGTCGGAAGCAAGCACCTTCATCGAGGTGATTGAGAAACGCCAGGGACAGAAGGTGGCTTGTCTCGAAGAGATAGCATTCAAGAAGGGATGGATAACCAAGGAAAAGCTCGTAGAGGTGGCACAACCGATGATGAAAAACGAATACGGCAAATACCTGCTGCGACTCGCTGAAGGCAAGTAACACTTAACACTAAGCGAAACTCAAACAAATAAGCAAACGTAACAAACACGCTTTAGATACACAACGCAAAGAAAAGAAAATGGAAGAGAACATCAACCAAGGAACAAACAACGTACAACAAGAATTCGAGGAGAGCTCTTCATTCAACTTTAGAACCATCTTCACAGCACTGGTTCTGAATTGGCAATGGTTCGTACTCTCGATTGTCATCTGTCTGAGCGCAGCTGCCATAAAGTTGCGCTACGCCACACCAATATACCAATCGTACGCAAAACTGCTCATCAAAGAAGATGAAGACAACGGACGACGTGGTAGCAGAAGCTATATCGCCAATTCGACAACACTCGGCATAATGAGCAACTCTACTGGCATCGATAACGAGATGGAGATACTGAAATCGTCGACACTCGCTTGCGAAGCCGTAACCGAGTTGAAACTCTACACAGTGTACACAATGGAAGGACGCATCAAAGACCACCTTCTGTACAAGAACCAACCCATCAACGTAGACCTTGACACTGCCCACATCGCAACATTGCAGATGCCTATCCAACTCACCATTGGCAAGGAGGGCGACAAGCTGCGTGTTGTGGGTTCGTACACCTATGTACCAGAGAACCCAGACAAACCAATAAAGCGGTACTCCATCGACCGCATATTCGAGAGTCTGCCGGCAACTATCAACACAAGTGTTGGCGCAATAACACTCTCCAGCAACTCCGGTATCCAGCTGCCTGCCAACCGTAAGGAGTTCGTGACCATCTATCCGCCGAAGATGATAGCAGGCAAGTATAGCGGTTCGCTCACCGTCGACCAGCTTTCGAAGAACACTTCTATCGCAGGTCTCACCCTTACAGACGAGATACCACAACGTGCCAACGACTACCTCAGACAGCTTGTCTTCAGCTACAACAAACAGGCTAATGAGGACAAGAACGAGATAGCCATGCGTACAGAGCTGTTTATCAACTCGCGTCTGGAGAAGATAAACACCGAATTAGGCGCAACAGAGGGCAATCTGGAGGCAACAAAGCGCCAGTATAAGATTGTAAGCCCGGAGGCGACTGGAGCCTTAGGCTACACGAACACCGACTCGTACACACAGAAGCTTGCCGATATGGACATGCAGATAGAGCTGCTCCGCAGCCTGCAGGAGTACATCAACGACCCAAGCAACAAGTATCAGACACTGCCGTCGAACGTGGGTCTGAGCGACGCAGCCGCCTCTACGCTCATCAACGACTATAACAAGATTGTGATGGAGCGCAACCGCTTGCTGCGCAGTGCCAACGAGAACAGCCCTACAATCACTCCGCTCACCGCACAGCTCGACGACCTCTCAGCAAGTATTCGCCGCGCAATGGCTCAGGTGCAGCGCAACGCAAAGATACAGCGCAACTCCATACTGCAAGAGTACAACCGCTATTCGAGCATGATCTACTCAACGCCCGAGCAGGAGCGCGTACTCACACAGATTGGACGTCAGCAGGAAGTGAAGTCGGGGCTGTACCTCATGCTTCTGCAGAAGCGCGAGGAGAACTCTATCTCGCTCGCCGCAACAGCCGATAAGGGTAAGCTCATCGACAACCCGGTATCTTCAGGAAAGATTAGTCCGAAGACATACATGGTTCTGCTCATTGCCTTAGTATTAGGCATTGCTATACCTGGCTGTATCCTGTTCCTCATCAACTTCTTCCGCTACAAGATAGAAGGACACGACGACGTGGCACGTCTCACCGAGTTGCCTATCATCGGCGACGTAGCCGTTGCCAGCGAGTCGGTAAAGACAAAGGCTGACATCGTGGTGCATGAGAACAAGAACAACGTCATGGAAGAGGTGTTCCGTTCGATACGCTCGAACATTCAGTTTATGCTGAAGGAAGAGGAGAAGGTCATCATGTTCACTTCTACCACATCGGGCGAGGGAAAGACGTTCACCGCAGCCAACCTCGCAGTAAGCTTCGCGCTGCTGGGCAAGAAGGTGCTGGTCATGGGTCTTGACATCCGCAAGCCACGACTCACCACACTCTTCGAACTGAACAAGGAGAAGATAGGCATAACGAACCTGCTCGTGCACGAAAATCCGACACGCGAGGAGGTACTGGAGAACATCACCAATTCAGGAATCAACAAGTACCTGGACATCATGCCTGCAGGTCCTATCCCGCCAAACCCTGCAGAGCTTGTGTCGCGCGAATCGCTCGACAAGGTGTTCGCAATACTGCGTAAGGAGTACGACTACATCATCGTGGACACCGCACCTGTGGGTTTAGTCACCGACACGGTGGTGATTGCACGCGTAGCCGACCTTACTGTATATCTGTGTCGTGCCGACTACACTCCGAAGTCGAGCTTCGAGCTCGTCAACTCGCTCAGCAGTCAGAAGAAGTTGCCACAGATTTGCATCGTCATCAACGGCATCGATATGTCGAAGAAGAAGTACGGCTACTACTACGGCTACGGCAAGTATGGCAAGTACGGACGCTACGGCAGATACAGTGGTTACGGAAGCAAGTATGGAGGCTATGGCAGCAAGTATGGTGGCTATGGAAGTTACGGAAGCTATGGCAGCACATACACCTCTTATGGTGCTTACGGCAACTACAGCGACAGCAACTACGGCAACAGGAACGATGACTCTATAAAGCGTAAGAAGTAAAAATGGTTATAGCAGTTGACTTCGACGGCACTATCGTGGAGCACAAATACCCTGCCATCGGCAGGGAGCTGCCCTTCGCCACGGAGACGTTGCGTATGCTGATACGCGACCGCCACAAACTGATACTGTGGAGCGTGAGGGAGGGGCGGTTGCTCGAGGAGGCAGTGGAATGGTGCAGGGAGCGGGGCGTGGAGTTCTATGCCGTGAACCGCGACTACCCCGAGGAGCGTAGGGAGCACGAGACGTTCTCGCGCAAGCTGAAAGCCGACCTTTTCATCGACGACCGCAACATAGGGGGTCTGCCCGACTGGGGTACTATCTATCAGATGGTGAGAGACCGCAGCACGTGGGAGGAAGTGTTGGCGCAGCGCAACCGCAGCTTTGAACAGACGGAGGCCCCGAAACGCAAGAAGAAGTGGGGCATCTTTTAAGCATACAGACTTAGAGAAAACGAAAAAGGACCATGCCGGAATACCGACATGGTCTTTTTCGTTAAAACATCTGTTACAATATATTATTACTACTACATTATCTTTCTACTCCAGCACCAATACATGGCTTGTGCCATCCTGCGCTGTGAAGACGTTCAGACCGATCTTCATCAGATAGTCGCCGCTATACTGCTTGCCGTTGCACTCCAAGTCTGACTGCTTGCCAGGCATGAGGTTTGTCTCCTTCACGGTGTACATCTTTGCGGCATCCAGACCCTGCAACTTCACGTTCTGCTGCGGCTCCTTATAGCGCGGATGCAGGTCGTAGGCGAAGAGCACCGCACGCTGCTTGTCTTTGCTAACGTAGTTGATAGCGCAGTGGCTGCCTTCGTACGGCGAAACAAGACGATACTGGTCGCCTTCGAGAATCATCGGCTTCATGCTGTTATAGTTCTTGACAGCCTGCTGCACAAACTTATAGTCGTCTGCAGAAAGCGACTTGAGGTCGATGTCGAAGCCCAACTTGCATGAGCTGCATACGTCGGTGCGGAACTTCACGGATGTGTTCTTGTTCCAGTTGGTGACGTGCGAGCCCATTGTCTTTGCAGGGAAGAACTTCGAGAGACTCCACTGGATGTAGATGCGCTCGTACGGGTCGGTGTCGTCAGAACACCAGAACTCGGTGAAGTATTTGAGCATCTCGTAATCCATACGTCCGCCACCGCCAGAGCAGAGCATCATCGGCAGATTAGGATACTTGTTGTGGATGCGTGTGAGAACATTAAAGATGCCACGCACGTGGTCGATGTAGAAGTTGCCCTGATTCTGCTTGTGGTATGGCGAGTAGATATTGGTTATCACGCTGTTACAGTCCCACTTGAAGTAAGCCACTTCCGGGTTCTCGGTCATGATGCGGTCGACGATGCCGAACACATAATCCTGCACCTTAGGATTAGAGATGTCGAGCACGAGTTGGTTGCGATAGTAATATGTGTCGCGCTGCGGCTGTAAGATGACCCAATCAGGATGCTTCTCAAACAGTTCGCTCTTCGGGTTCACCATCTCCGGCTCAATCCATATACCGAACTTCACACCTGCCTTCTTTGCATCTCTAACGAGGCCCGGTATGCCCTCCGGCAACTTGCTCTTTGTAGCCTCCCAGTCGCCCAGTCCGGCGTGGTCGTCCTTGCGCGGATACTTGTTGGCGAACCATCCGTCGTCGAGCAGGAACATATCCACACCAAGGTCCTTGGCATCCTTCATCAGTTCGGCAAGACTCTGCTGGTTGAAGTCGAAGCCTGTATTCTCCCAGTTGTTCAGGAGCGTGAGACGGTCGCCCGTGCCCATGTTCACTTGATACTGACGAGCCCAGTCGTGCAAGTTGCGCGAAGCCTCGCCCATACCGTTGTCGCTCATCGCGAAGATGAACTCAGGAGTGGTGAACACCTCGCCTGCCTTCAGTTTATAGTCGGAAGCATAAGGATTGATGGCAGGAATGACGCGCAGCGCACCGACGTTGTCCACCTCAAAAGTGAAGCGGAAGTTGCCGGGCCAACCAATCGTTCCGAGCATCACCTTGCCCTCGTTCTCCTTAGCAGGCTCGTCGAAGCCCAACTCGAAGAAAGGCTCTGCCTGCATAGCGGCGCGTGTGCCGAGTTTTGTGTCGATAATCTTCTTGCCCGTGCTCAACTGGGTTGTCTCGGGCTGACCTTCCTTAGCCCAGTCACTGTGATAGTTAGTGAGATAATACTTTGAAGATTTGAAGTAGAGCATCGTAGAACTGTAGCGCCAGAGTGTGATGGCAGACTTCTCCTTGTGAGAGATCTCGCTCCATGCCTTTATCACATTCTCCTTCGGATAAGCCACATAGTGGAGTTTTACAGTGAGCGGATACACTTTATCCTGAAGCGTGATGACGGTCTCAGTGCCGCCCTTCACAGCCTTCTGCTCCGACGACTTATAATATAAATATGTAGACATATTGCCGTCGGCATGTGTAACGGCTACAGCCGGCTCGAAGAAGTCTTCTGCGCCGGAAGTGGCGTACACCTCATGGCCGCGCTGGCACACAGCGCCGTCAGAAGCGGCATAAACATCCCACTTCAGATTCTCATAGTCGGCAGGATTCTGCAACTTGTCGCCGAGATATACCTGATAGAGTCGGCCTTTTGGCGACACTTTCATCACGAGGTCGGTCTTTTCGGTAGACACACGGATGATTTCTTGAGCGAATGTGATGGCAGAAGTCATGCACATTGCTGCGATTAGCATAATAGTTTTCTTCATTTTCGTATGGTTTTTTTATTAGAATTTGATGCTTGCGTTGAACTCTACGGTGAACGGGCGGAGATAGTTGCCGCTCATGTACTTGCCGGCATACTTGCCAGCCTCATCCTTTGTGATAAGTTCCGAACCGCTGATTGTGCCCTTGGCACCCTTCTCGTTGAAGATGTTAATGACGCTGACACCGAGACTCAGATTCTTGTTCACATTCCAGTTGACACCACCGAATGTCTCCCAGTGGCCGTTGAAGTAGAGTGCCTCCTGAAGGTTGGCGTATGTCTTGCCGAAGTAGCGGAAGCTGAGCCAAGCACTGAGGTTCTTCGTGATGTCATATCTCGGGTCAAGCTCAATGAGCACCTGCGGAATCTCCTTCACAATCTTGTTGTTGGCATTAACGCTCATAGTCTGACCGTCGCTGAACGTAACACTTGCATTATAGTTCTTGTAAACCGGCTTCTGATAGGTGAAGAGAGCGTGCATGTGGAAGTTCTTGAACGGGTTGATTTCGGCAGATGTTGTCCAACCCAATGTCTGGATGTTGTAGATGAGCAACACGGTCTTGCCCTCAGAGGTACCAGGCTTGGTGAGGTTCTGCTGGTCGATATTGTTCGACTTTGAGATGTATGTCACCATCGACGAGAGGTCGAGCCATGAGTTCTTGTAGAAGATACCACCGCGAACCAACGGAATGGTCACGCGCTTGTACTGCTCCTCCGTAGGACCGGTGCCGGCATACTCGCTGATGCGCGGGAAGCGTGTGGCGATGGTGGCGTCGGCAGTAAGACCGAACTGGTTTGTTATGTTGTATGTCATCTGCAAGGTGGCAGCATAGTTGAGCTTGTTCTTCGTAACGTTGGCAGGAGCAATGCTATGCTCTGTGGCTACGATAGATCCGTCTGCGGCTGTAGAATATGTATTGAAGTTGCCGAGGTGGAAGCCACGGAAGCGTGACGCAGAAATCTGGTCTGCCGACATACGATAGTATTCGAGACGTCCGCCGTAGAACAACTTAAACTTAGGAGTGACGCGCCATTCGTCGGTGAAATAGAGAGCGAGCTTGTTCTCCGAACCCTTAGTATATTCAGGACTCAACTCGTTGTAGCCGAAGGTTTCAGAGCGGTGTGCAGTCTGTGTCGGGTCGAGCGGATTGACGTACATCTGGCTCAGCGTACGAGGATAAGCCTCAACGGTGCCCGCCCACTGGAACGAAGATGAATAGTAGTTGAGGTGGTAGTACCACTCGTTCAAACCAATCATCAGTTTGTGGTTGTTCAGTTGCTTGCTCACCTCTGTGGTAAGGAGGGCGTTGCTCACCTTGCCGATGTGCAACCAAGTGCGTCTGCCTTCGATAAGTCCGCTATAAGCCGAACCGTCAGAAAGCTGGTAGCCGTCAGACTCAGCAACCTCAGAGATGGTGCTGCCGCCGTAGTCTACATAGTTGGCGCGCGGAGCGTTCATATACTTTGCGTTCAACTTCCACAACCAGCCGTTGTCAAACTGGTACTTGCTCACCAAAGCCATCTCGTTGGCACGATTATCATTACCGTCTGTCATGTTCCAAGTGTCCATCTTGCCGGTCTTAGTGTTCAGATAGCTGAACGAACCCTTACGCTGCACGTATGAATCCATACCCGGGTCGAAACCTGCAAGTTTCTTTATGCTGCCGTCGCCAGCGTAGATGAACGGAGCGGCATTGGCGAAGTTGCCGGGGTTCTTGCTATTCGAATACTTATATAATAAAGAAATGTGACCTTTGCCACCGTTCAGTATGCGCGTAAGACCCAAATGGTAGATCTGCGTGCGGTCGGCGTAGTCGGTGAAGCGCAGTTTGAAGCTGCCCGGGTCGAAGTTCTGATACATTCCGGCGGTGTAGAGCCAGTTGTTGCCGATGCCGCCAGAGAGGTTGAGGTCGAAGTTCTGCATACCGAAGTGGTTAGCCTTATAATTGAGTTTGCCGCTGAACTTCTTCTCGCCCAACTCGCTGAAAGCCGACACAGCATAAGCGATGTTGCCGGTCTTGATGGCACTCTCCGACGGAGTCATAAGGTCGGTGCCTTTCAGCGAAGCGTCGCTGCGCCAGTGGGCAGAGAGTTTGTGCACGGACGACGAGTAAACGGCAGGCAGTCCGTTCTCGTATACCGTTACGTCTTCGCTCGGCAATCCAATCTGAATCTCGCGCGGTTTGTTGGCGTCAGAAGCGTTGAGCATCACGTTGCGCTCTTCCTTCTTCTGCGGTTCCGAATCGTTTGTTGAATTGTTTTCTGTATGCGTCTGTGCATACATGCCCGTAGAGGCAGAAGCCAAGAGGGCGAATGAGAATGTTTTAAGTTTTAGGTTCATATCCGTTGTGTGTATGTTTACGATTGCAAAGTTACAAGATATATCGGCTGATTGTATGTATGCGTAAAATGAAAGTAGACATAAATTAAGGCATATAAACTTATAACTTATTATATATCAGAACGTTTAAGGATTTAGGCTTTTTTTATCAAAGTAAATGGTTTTATCTCAATAATATTAGCTAAATTTGCAGCATTAAAACTAAAAACCCACTATTATGCGCATCTTTTTATACCTATTATTCATTTTTTTGCCGCTGCAGACTACAGCCCAAACCAAGTTGGCTACAGCCGGTATCTCTGGCGAGCAAGACCTACTGGACCTTCTCGACAGTTATATCGACAAGCGCGAAATGTACTCGGAGCTGAAGGAAAAGAAGATTGACCAACTGAAGCTGAAGTTGCGAACGGTGGAAGACATTCCACAGCGACTCGCACTCCTGAACAGTATCTATCGAGAATACTATACATACCATTACGATTCGGCAATGGTATATGTGAACCGCGGTCTCGCCCTATCAGAGAGCGAGAACAACGCCTACTACACGACGCTCAACAAGATAAACCGTGCGGCGGTGTTGTCTACGGGTGGTTTCTACAGTCAGTCGGAGGAACTGCTTGATGATATAAAGAAGAGAGGTGTGCCTAAGCAGCTAAAACAATACTATTATTATACGCGCACGTGGCTGTACAACTATTGGGAAGCGTTCAGCAAGAAGTCGGAGTTCATGGACTATTACCATAAGAAGAAGTTCGAGAATCTGAAGCTCACGGTGGAAGCCACAAGCAGCAAGGATGTGGCTCTGCATGCCTATCTTAGCGGCGAAATTGCTTTCCTCACCAACCCCATGAGCAAGGCTGTGCTGCAATTCTACACAAAGGCTCTGCAGAACAGCCGGGTAGACAGTCGTGTGCATGCCTCGGCAGCCTACTGCATAGCACGCTATTATCGCGAGTTGGGCGACACGCAACGATATGAAAAGTACATTATTGAAGCGGCTATCTCGGACATAACATGCCCTTTGAAGGAGAATCTTGCGCTGCAGGAGTTCTCTACATATCTTTATGAGAAGGACCAGAAGTATGCCGACCGTGCGGCACGCTACATCTATTGCTCTATGGAGGATGCCAGATTCTACAACAACCGACTGCGTATGCTCGAGATTTCGAGCATACTGCCTATCATTGCCACAGCCAATCAGGAGGCGTTGGCGCATAAGGAGCGCATCGTGAGAGGTGTGCTTGCGATGGTTAGTTTTCTGTCGCTGATGTTGCTGGCAATGGCTATCTTCGGCTACAAGCAGAACAAATGGTTGGCAGGTAGCCGCAAAGAGGTGAAGACGCAGAACCGGCAGTTGAAGGAACTGAACGAACGCCTCATAGCGACGAACCATCGCCGCGAAACCTACATGCGTCTGTTCATGGACATCAGTGCGGTGTACATACGCAAACTGATGGAGTACCGCAAACTGGTGAGCAGAAAAATAAAGGCCAACCAAACGGCTGACCTTCTTAAAACTATCAATAGTTATAAGCTTGCGGAGGAAGAGGCGACAGCGTTCTACACACGTTTCGACCGCGCCTTCACGGAGCTGTACCCTGGTTTCGTTGACGAACTGAACAGTCTGCTGCTTCCGGAAGGAAAGATTGCGCAGCCGTCTCCTAACGCCCTGACGACGGAGGCGCGCATCTATGCGCTGATGCGCTTGGGCGTGACGGAGAGTCAGGAGATAGCCACGCTGCTGTTCTACTCGACGCAGACGATATACAACTACAAGTCGGCGATGCGCACTCGGGCTGTTAACCGCGAGACGTTCGACGAGGATGTCAACAGGCTGTGCTGTGTGGGGTGAGAAAATCTTTTCCGGAACGGAAGGGGTTACTTCAGCAGGAAGTGCTCGGGGTGCTGGAAGCCGTTGAGGTAGTCGCGGGCAGCCATGCGCTTCTTGCCGGCAGGCTGCAGCTCTACGATTTCGAGCCACTCGTCGACGGTGGCAACGAAGAGGCGGCGGTTTTCGGCTTTGAGTGTTCCGACTTCTACACCGGTTGGTTGGTCGTGGGTGTTTGCTGCTTTATGGTCTGGTGCACTTGAGACAAGTGCACCCCCTGCTGAAGGCTCGCCGGTCTTTGCTGCTTTATAGTCTGGTGCACTTGAGACAAGTGCACCCCCTGCTGAAGACTCGTGGGTCTTTGCTGTCTTGTAGATCTTAAGCACTTGGGCGGGAGCGTTAGCATCGCGCGGGGTGAGCAGGCACCAGGCACCGGGGGCGGGCGAGAGTCCGCGCACGAAGTCGTAGATGCGCTTTGCAGGGAGCGAGAAGTCGATGGCGCAGGTCTCCTTGAATATCTTGGGGGCTGCGTGGTGGGCGTCGCTGTCCTGCTGCGGCTGCGAGGGGGCGTTGCCGTCGGTAGAGAGCACGAGGTCGACGGTGTCGGTGCAGAGCTGGGCGCCGAGCTGCATGAGTCCGTCGTAGACGTACTCTACGTCGGCATCGTCGGGTATGGGGAACTGGCGCTGAGCGATGATGCGACCGGTGTCGATGTCGTGGTCGAGGAAGAAGGTGGTGACGCCGGTGAGGGTCTCGCCGTTGATGACTGCCCAGTTGATAGGCGCTGCGCCGCGATAGTCGGGGAGCAGGGCTGCATGGACGTTGAATGTGCCGAAGCGCGGCATTGCCCACACCGCTTCGGGGAGCATGCGGAACGCGACAACGACCTGCAGGTCGGCATTGTAGCTGCGTAGCTGCTCAAGGAACTGCTCGTCCTTCATCTTCAGGGGCTGCAGCACGGGCAGACCGTGGGCAAGGGCGTACTCCTTGACGGGCGAAGGACGCAGCACCGATCCGTGGCGACCGACGGGTTTGTCGGGCTGCGTCACGACAGCCACTACGTTATAACCGTTCTCAACAAGTCGCTGGAGCGAGCCAACGGCAAACTCGGGTGTTCCCATGAACACTATGCGGAGGTTTTTCTTTTCCATTGTTTTTTGGTTTTGTTTATTTTAAGCCGAACTAAGCGGGTATAGGGCGGCGATTAAGCCGAACTAAGCCTGTCTAAGGCGACGGTTAAGCCGAACTAAGCCTTCTTGGGCCTTCCTAAGCCCTCCACGACGGGGAGGGTTGGGAGGGGCTTTTTACTTTTTTTACTCTTAAAGGCTTTGTGGTAGCGTGGTATGGGCAAGATGCCCATACCTCCTACTGAATGGCTACGGCAGGAATGCCGTTGCCTCCTACTTTTTACTTTTTTACTCTTAAAATACAAAGTTACGGTTTTTTCGGCAAATATCGGCTATGCTTATAATAAAGAGCAAGAAAAATTGTCTTTAAACTTACGGCATAACAGGAAAAAGCAGTAACTTTGTAAAAGTAAAAGAGTAAAAGAGGAAAAAAGTAAAAAAGTAAAAAAGGAAAGGGAAAAGGAAAAGAGGAAAAGGAAAAAGGTAAAAAAGTAAAAAGGGAAAAGGAAAAGTAAAAAAGTAAAAGAGTAAAAGAGTAGAAAGGTAAAAACAAAATAAGAAATAACAATGACACAGAAAGAAGACATTCAGAATGCGGTGGACGTGATGCGTAAGGGCGGCGTGATACTCTATCCTACGGACACGGTATGGGGTATCGGTTGCGACGCGACGAACGCGGAGGCAGTGGCTAAGGTGTACAGGATAAAGCAGCGCGACGACTCGAAGGCTCTTATCTGTCTCGCCGACTCGGTAGACCGCGTGCAGCGCTATGTGCGCGACGTGCCGCCAGTGGCGTGGGACTTGATGGAGCTCGCGGAGAAGCCTACGACGGTGGTGCTCGACGGGGCTGTGAACCTCGCCCCGAACCTCATCGCGGAGGATGGCAGCATCGCTCTGCGCGTGACGAACGAGCCGTTCTCGAAGGAGCTTTGCTACCGCTTCCAGAAGGCTATCGTGAGCACAAGTGCCAACATAAGCGGTGAGCCGGCGGCTCAGAACTACCGCGACATTGCACCAGAGATACTGGAAGCTGTGGACTATGTGTGCTGGACACGCCGCCAGGAGCACAAGCCGCACACGCCGAGCAGCATCATCAAACTGACTAAGGACGGACGGGTAACCATCATACGCAAGTAAATGGAAGAGACTGCGATTGACAAGAAAGGCGCAACGCTGGAAGAAAGGTTGTACGCTTGGCGCACGAAGCATCTTTCCGACCGTCAGGCGACTATCATCCTCGCCCTCTGCATCGGATTCTTTGCGTCGGTGGCTGCCTACGTGCTCCACTCGATAATTCACATCATACAGCATCTGCTGACATCGAGGTTTCATGCTGACACGTTCAACTGGCTCTACCTGATGTTCCCGGTTGTGGGCATCTTCCTAACGTCGCTCTTCGTACGCTACGTGGTGAAGGACAACATATCGCATGGTATCACGCGAATACTCTACGCCATATCCTCGAAGCAGTCGCGACTGAAGGCGCACAACTGCTGGACATCGGTGGTGGCATCAGCTATCACCATCGGCTTCGGCGGATCGGTGGGTGCCGAGGCTCCGATCGTGCTGACCGGTTCTGCCATAGGCTCGAACCTCGGCAGACTGTTCGGCATGGACAAGAAGAAGCTGATTCTGTTAGTGGGCTGCGGTGCTGCCGCTGCCATCGCCGGCATCTTCAAGGCTCCGATAGCCGGACTGGTGTTCACGCTTGAGGTGCTGATGGTAGACCTAAGCATGGCGTCGCTGCTGCCTATACTCACGGCTGCGGTCACGGCAACGTGCTTCACATATATATTCATGGGAAGCGCGTCGTTGTTCAGTTTTCATCTGGACAGCATGTGGGGCGTGGAGCGTGTGCCGGCGTGCATCATACTCGGTATCGCCTGCGGACTGGTGAGCCTCTACTTCATACGCTCAATGTCGGTGTGCGAGGGCATGTTCGGCAAGTTGAAGCAACATCGCTGGGCTAAGTTAGCGTTGGGCGGTGTACTGCTCAGCTCGCTCATCTTCGTCTTCCCCGTGCTCTACGGCGAGGGATACTCGGCTATCAACGTACTGCTGAACGGCACGAGCGAAGCCGACTGGAACGAACTGCTGCACAACTCTATGTTCTCGGGCAACGGCAAGTGGCTCATACTGTTCATTGCGCTGGTCATACTGACAAAGACATTCGCCACGGCAGCCACAAACGGCGGTGGCGGTTGCGGTGGTACGTTCGCACCGTCGCTCTTCGTGGGAGCTTTCACGGGGTTCCTCTTCTCACGTCTGTGGAACATGTATCAGGTGGGCATATATATACCTGAGAAGAACTACACGCTGCTCGGCATGGCTGGCGTGATGGCTGGCGTGATGCACGCCCCACTTACGGGTATCTTCCTCATCGCCGAGATTACGAACGGCTACGACATGTTCATGCCACTGATGATTGTGAGCATCGTGTCGGTGATGACTATCAGCATCTTCGAGCCTCACAGCATCTACGCCATGCGTTTAGCACGCGAGGGTAAGTTGGTCACTCACCACACCGACCGCTCTGTACTGACGCTGATGACGATGGACAGCGTGATAGAACGCGACTTCACAGCCGTAACACCCGATATGCCTCTGGGCAAACTGGTGAACGCTATATCGAAGAGCCACACGTCGTTCATACCGGTGCTCGACAACGCAGGGTCGGTGCTTGGCGAGATTGACATCACGAAGATACGACACATCATGTTCCGCGCAGAACTCTACAACAAGCTCACCGTACAACAGTTGATGCTCCCCATCGCTGCGCAGGTTGGCGAGAGCGACTCAATGGAGGAGGTGATGCGCAAGTTCGACCTCAAAGGCACGCGCTACATGCCCGTGGTGAACGTATCAGGACATCTAACGGGATATATCTCGCGCTCAAGAGCGTATAGCATGTACCGAAAAATGGTAGCCGACTTCTCGGCGGAATAAAAACGCTCAATTAATTATTAATTATTAATTAATGAGGGTGTGTAAAAATTCAATTAATGCGGGCTGAAAGCCCAACAATCACATAGCCCAGGGCAGCGCCCTGGGTTTTTTGTGTTTATAATGAACAATGCGCCCTGTAAGGGCAACACCTTAATAATTAAGCTTTTGCCCTTACAGGGCGTATGGTTTGTGTGTGCCTTTTACCCCAGAGCGTTGCCCTGGGCTATGTTGTGCTGCCCCTTCGGGGCGTACAGTTAGCGACTTTTGACACCCCCTCTTTATTGCGTTTAGAACGGGTAGCCGATTGCGAAGTGCAAGCTCTGACTGTCCTTAAAACGGTCGAAATTGTAGAAGCCGTTTCTATATGGCAGGTGTAGACCTATGCCCCAATCGAGACGTAGCACGAAGAAGTCGAGGTCGTAGCGGATGCCGACGCCCGTGCCGAGTGCCATTTCCTTAAGTATATTCTTCGGTTTGAACACAGCACCTGGACGGTCGCTGTCGCTGCGCAGTGTCCACACGTTGCCTGCATCAAGGAACAGTGCGCCATAGAGATTTCCGAAGAGACGTGGACGATACTCGAGGTTGGCTTGCAGCTTCATATCGCCTGTCTGGTCGAGATACGAGAGGTAGGATGTCTTGGCATGATAGCGACCCGGACCAATACTGCGCACGTTGAACGCACGGATGCTATTGGCACCACCTACGTAGAACTGCTCGCTGTAGGGCGCACTGATAGCGTTGCCGTATGCCCATACCACGCCCATATTAACGTGTCCGACGAGTTTACTATGTTCGGTCAGCTGCCACGTCTTGCTATAGTCGGTCTCCACCTTCAGGAACTGCGCATACGGGTTCTTGAACATCGTCTTCTCCTTGTCAGTCCACTTCTCGCCGAACGCCATATAACCAAGCGAAAGAAGATTGGCAGCCTCGCTCAGCGTCACCTGCCAGAAGATTGGGTTATGAAGTCGGGCTGGCGACTGGTACGAGAACGAGTAGCGCATCTTAGGCACAAACTGGTCACTCATCGCCACAAGCAGATACGGACTCTTGTTCACCAGTTCGGTGAAAGCTGGTGTCATGTGCTTCATGTATTCGTACTGAATGATGAGTGGCGAGAACTGATGATGCACAAGCACTCGTGAGTGGGTCTTGTACGTCAGTTCGCCCGAGACGATATGGCGCTGGAAGAAGCCCGAACGGTTAAGCACATCGAACGAACCCTTTATAAGCGTTGTCGGTGGGGCATAACGTATGTAGACGTGCTTTCCCTTTGCACGGCGCATACGGCGCAAACGACGTGTGAGACTGTTCAGAAACAGCAGTCGAGGCATCTCCACCGACACGTCTGCACCATATTCGTATGAGTTGAACTTCGAACTTGATCCGTCGGCTTGGTGTCCTGTCTGCCACTCGTAGGAGCCTTTGAGGTTGACGGTAAGCTTCTCGCCACCACGGAAGGCGTTGCGCTTAACGAAACCAAGGTTCAGCCCGGGGCCCACACGTCCGGTTGTCTTACCTACGAGATTGCCTTCGAGATAGACATCGTAGGGCTTGTCAAACACGCAGTTGAGCGTGATATCAAGCGTGTCACACGTCTTGGATGTGTCGCGCGGAGCGAACGAGAGGTCTACACGCGAGAAGAGGCCCTTCGCGGTGAGCGTATTGATGGTTTGCTGATAAGCATCGTAGCTGTACATTCTGCCAGGGCGTATTCGCATATCGCGCGTAATCACACTACGACGCATCGGTTCGCGCTTGCCATTATAGACGATGGTATAGTTGCGACGGTGAGTGGTGTCGCGCAGTTGCTCCAACGCCGACTGCTTGCGCATCTCGAGATTGACGTGACCGATGTACCACTTGCGTCCCACTTCGTCAGGAAGGCTGTCGGCATAATGCAGACGCACGCTCACCTCGCCAGGTTCGGCAATGGTGTCGGCGAGGTATGTAGCATAGCTCGGCTGATAATAGAAGAAACCCTTGTTGCGCAGGAGCGTAGAGATACGAGTGCGCTCGGCTTCGAGCACCGTCACATCGAACGGTGCGTCTTTCTTTACGAGCGATTTTGAAGCATTCTCCTCAATTATCTTTTGCGCTTCTTCGGGGAAGTTGGTGTACGTGAGCGTGTCGATAGTGTAGAGGTCGCCGAAGTTGACGTTGTACTTCACCTTTGCCGTTCGCGAGCTGTCGGATGTCAGCACGTCGTAGTTGACGTATCCGCTGAAATAGCCACGCGCTCGCAGCAGCTCCTTCACCACTTGCGAGTGTAGCGCAGGATTGACAGCACTAAGCAGCACTGGTGGCTTACCGAACGTTGTACGTATCCACTTGCCCAAACCGCCACGCGAATGCTGAAACGCATTGTATATCCACAAACGGTAAGGAGGCATACGGTGGTACGGACTATCGAAGAGTGCACCGTTAGGGGTAGTGGCGAGTGCCGCCTCCACTTCCTCCTGTGTAGAGTAGAAGTGGTCGCAAGCCACATAGTTCTCGTATTCGGTCTTGCGTAAGCCCGTGAACAGCTTGTCATCCTCGGGTACAGAACTTGTCGACGAGCAACCGACAAGCACCATTACACATATTATTATATATAACGTATTCTTCATATATCTTTACTTTTTAACACTGGTAGTGTCAGTATTCTGCACAGCCGTTGTATCCTTCTTCTGCTGCAACGAGGTTTTATTGCCGTTTTGCAGCATCATATAGGCGTCGTTGTCAATGCGTTTGAGGCGGAATATATCCTTCAGGCTCTGCAACTTGCGACGCCAGATGAAACCGCCACCGAACTGACCGACGTAACCCTCAAGCCAATCATACGTAGCACGGTCATAGAAAAGTTTCAGATACTTATTCGACTTTGGCGAGAGACGATACTCTAATGCCACATTGTCGAAGAACGTGTCGTTCTGATTCTCTATCTCGGCACCACTCGAGACCTTTCCACCGATCACGATGCGCAGACGGTTGTTGAGGAAGCGCTTCGAGAACTTGAACGAGTAGTCGGTGTGCACCGCACCAGAGCCAAGCTGCGTGTTGTCCATGCCGAACGAGAGGTCGAGCGTACGCAGTGCGCTGCCCGAAATGGCACTGATTTGCGAACTGAGGAACGAGCTGAGCGCGCTGTTCATATTGAACGAGCCCATACTGTTGTCGGAGAGATACATACCAGTGGTGAGCATCGTCACGGCGAGCTTGCCACGGTTCTCTACCGACTGCGTCATTAGCTCGTTGTGTATCTCCTGGTCGTCGGGGGCATCGATGGTGAACTGTAAGCCCATATCGTTGAGTGTCTTCGTTATCTCTACACCACACTCGAACGTCACGCTACGACCTACGCCAGCCTCATTGGTGACGGTAGTCTTGTTCTCCTCCGTCGCCGTGATGTTCAGACGCGGATTCATAGCATCGCCCATAAACTCAACGTAGCTACCATCCTTTATCGTGAAAGTCTTCAGTGGGATAACGGGCAACGAATACTTCATCTCGCCCTGCCCTATCGTGTAGCGACCGTAGAGTCCGAGTCCGTCCACTTCGGTGTATTTCATGCGTAGCTCGCCTCCGCCTACAATGTCCACATAGTTCGACTTTGTAGCGTTCAGGGCGCAGAGCACGTGCGCACCCTCGTCGATGCTAACCGTGAGGTCCATCGTCAAGCCACTCAGCGGTGGACGCTCCACCTTCACGTCATCAGGATTTTTGAAGTTGACAAACTTCACAAGTCCGTCGAGTTGGTTGTCGGTGGTGAGCGGAGAGTCGCGCAGTATGTATGTGATGTCCGACGAACCGAGCACGTCAAGACGACCACGGAAGCGCAAAGCATCAAGCGGACCATCGGCAAGACCGAGGAAGTTGACATACGCCTTGCCGAAGGCTTCTGAGCGTGCCTTCTCCTTCGAGTCGATGAGCAGGTAGTTGTTTGCACGCATACGCATATACATCGTCATGTTCGACATATTGCTGAAGTCGACATTGCCGTAGAGCGTCAGTGGATTACCATTGCGTGCGAAGAGTTGAAAGTTCTCAAACTTCATCTTGCTATCGGTTATCGTCACTGGGTCTTCGCACAAGCGCATCTTCACGCCGTAAGGCTCGCTCGCTATATACGCCGACTCGAACATCAGTTCGCCGTCTACGTCGAGGCGGTCGAGTTGTCCGTCCACCTTTACACGTCCGACGGCATATCCACCAAAATTGAGTAGGCGGTCGGGGATGAAGCCGTTGAGCATCAACAATGGTGTGCGCTGCAACTCGATGTCGGCATTAAGATGTCCGAAACCACTTGTGATGTACGTACCGCTTAGCGTGCACACCTCCTGGTCGTCTATCGATAGCGTGCCGTCAACACAATGCTCATTACCTTCGTCGCGTGGCATGTAGATAAACTCGCTCGCCACATTACCAATCTTACAACCATCGTAAGACAAATTGTCAACACGCACAGATGATGACACCGACATATCGCTTTCGCTATTGATGTAGTGGAAGTCGCCATTCATCACACCCGACACGTTCGGTGCATACGGTATAACGGATAGCACTTTAGCGAGGTCGAAGCGAGTGAGTCCGATAGTGAGGTCTTGCAAGGCTTCGGTGCTATCGTTGCTGAACACCTTCACACCCATACCGTCATCAGCCAGCAACCTCATATCAGCCGAAATGCGGTCGTCGTCGGCAAAGAACAGGTAGTTGCCCTTGTTCACCTTAAACTTCTTGTAGCCAAACACGGGGTCGATACCGCCGAGCGACACTCGTATACCGTTCTGCTCCATGTCGGCTTTCACACCAAGAGCCACACCAAGACGGTTGCGATCGTCGTAGATGCGTGTGCCGAAGAAGAGCGACTGTTGATAGAATGCACCACGGAAAAGGGCGTTGAACACGTATTGCTTGTTATAGCGGTTGTTGCGTATCTGTCCATCGAAGAGCGTCTTCGTCGAGTCGGAACTGATGTTGACGCGTATTGTATCGAGTTGTATGCCTGCAGTCACGAGCGAGTCGATGCGCACATTACCATTGATGCCCTGCACGGGCGACGTGTTCATGTTAATATAAGCATCGCGGAACTCGTAGCCGAAACGTCGAGCAGTGCGCGAGAGGATGTTCTCCTTGCCGGCATTGAAGTAGACAGAAAGGTCGGGCAAGCGTTCGCGCAGACGCAGCTGGTCGATGTATCGTTCATTGCGCTGCTTCTCAGCCTCTATGTTCACCTCATTAAAGTTGTCGAGTATGTGCTCCACTGAACCAGCACCATCAACACGCAACACAAAGTCGCCACACGCCACATTGGCATGTGTTGAGTCGCTACGTGTGAATATGTCTATCAGAATGTTTTCAGGTCGATATGTAGCAGCCGAGTCGCGCAGCACGATATTGCCGACAACGCCCTGCATACTGTGCGCCGCCTTCAAATCCGACTTCACGTCCAAATGTGCTGTCATCGACGTTTTGAGTGGTCGCTCGGTGAGACCAAGTTTGTAGAAGTCGGCGTAGAGCAGATTGCATATTACGTTGGCATCTATGCGACGATTGTCGAGGAGCGTACGTAGGTCGATAATGCCATTGAGCAGCGGTGTACGACTATCGAGCAGTGCCCTTCCCACACCGTTGTGCACCTCTGCCTTTAGGTTTATGTTCGAGAGGTCATAATCGGTGTATTTGAAATTGTTCACCTTCACACGTGCATCGAGATGTGTCTTTGACGAAAGAAAATCGAAGCCTGCACCATCAGCCACGAGCTCACCGCTGAACGGATGCAACCCCATACCCGGCATGAAGTTCTGAAGTGGCAATGCGTGTGCTTCCATATTGGCACGATAAGCCAACGAACGCATATTGAACGCGCCCCTACCGCGTAGCGAACCACCGCCTTGAGTAGCAACGAAATCCGTAGCATACTGCGGTCCATTCGCTCGGCAATTGCCTTTGAACGTAATGCCATTGGGTATGCACACTGACGAATTAGCATTCAAGCCCATCATAGGCAGCAGGAAGCTGATGTTGTCGGCACGCGCGTCGAGGTTTATGTTGGCTGTAAGATGGTCTACGTCGGTTAGATTGCCAGCCTTGCCTTCGGCTTTTATGTTGAACGCCGTTGGCAGTTTGGCAGACACCTCACGAATGTTGAGGTTCTGCATATTGCCGTTGATGTCGGCATGAAGGGAGAGCGGTTGCTCTGGCAGACGCAGGATAAACTGCAGAGGCATCATGCCGAGCACTTGCAGTATGTCCGACTTACCTACGGAAGCATCAAGATACAGACGCATCACACCAGGGTTGGTGTCGGCAAAGGTAGAGAAGTCCATATCGGCATTCGCTTTAAGCCACGACACGGGCGTGGTAAGGCGGAAGTCGGGCAGCGAGATGTGTGCCGTGTCAAGGCTCACATGTCCCTTAGCACTGGTCACACTTATGCCGCTCTGCTCACGAAAGGCGCAACGGTTGAGTGCAAGCTGAAGCTGAGTACCTTCTTGTGCAAAACGCAACGAGTCGATGCGCAACGACACACCTTTAAGCTCGATGTGGTTGACATCAAGCCCTTTCTGTCGCAGGGCAAAGTTGTTGTCGTATGTCACAAAGCCGTCACGCCAGTCGAACGTGCCAACCTTGTAAACGCCCGTACCAAGATTGATGTCGCCATTTGCAGCACTGACATCAGCGAGTCCGACACCGATAGCAAGGGTGTCTCCGGGCATGTGTATCTTGACGGCTGAACGCTTCACCGACAAGTGGGTGAAGGCTATCTGCCAGTTGTTTTCGGTTTTGGTTGTGTCTTCTGGCACGGTGTCGCTGAGCGCAATATCAAGATTTGCATCGGTGAGAAGCACGGGGCCAAGGTCTACGGTCTCCTTAGTAAGTGCCACCTTACTCGGTTCTACCTTTAAACGCCCTACTCCACCTTTCACTCGTGCAGCAGGCACGAAATGCGCTGTATTGATATTCACGCGGCGGAAATCCAAATCGGTAACTTCCACATTGCCTGCAAATAGCGGCATGAGTTTCACACCTACAATCAGTTCATCGGCAGCAGCGATTGTATCAATATTATTATGCAGCGAGTCGTTAGGCTGAGTAGCAAGAAGTCCTTGTATGCTCAAATCGAGTGGGAAGCTAAGGCGCACACGCTCCACCGACACACTCATGCCGGTAGACTCTGAAGCATAAGCAGCAGCCTTCTTTACCACCCAGTTTTGCACGGGCGGTATGTAGAGCAGCACAGCCAACAGCACGAGGAGCACTATCGGCGTGGCAAGAACGGCTGCCGCAACCTTTAAACTTCGTTTATATATAGGCTTCATCTTCGTTCTATTTTATATTGCAGTTCGTAATGTTCGAGGTATTCAGGAGGGTATGGCATCTTGCCATACCTACGCAGCCTTCTGATTAAGCAGATTTTTAGGAAAGGGAAAGAGGGTAAGCCTCCTTTAGGCGTTTAAGCCGAACTAAGCCTCTTGGATGGTGGCGTTTAAGCCGAACTAAGCCTCTTTATGCCTTCTAAGCCCTCCCCAACGGGGAGGGTTGGGAGGGGCTTTTTACTTTTTTACTCTTTTACTCTTTTACTTTTAAAAGTTGCCAAAGTTTGTCTGCCGGCACCTCTGCCTCAACGCAAATTGGCTCTTTCGATACGGGGTGTACGAACTCTACGCGGCGTGAGTGGAGCGAGATGCTTCCGTCGGGGTTGCTGCGTGGTGCTCCATACTTCAGGTCGCCCTTTATGGGGCATCCCATGTGCGCCAGTTGGCAGCGTATCTGGTGATGTCTACCCGTGAATAGTGTAATCTCAAGCAGCATATAGTTGTCCGACACGGAGTGCACCTTATACTTCAGAACAGCTTTCTTCGCACCTGGTACTTCCTTGGAGTGGGCATAGCTTTTGTTTTGGCGTTCGTTGCGTGTGAGCCAGTCGGTTAGTGTTCCCTCTGGGGCTATTTCACTGCGCTTCGTTATAGCCCAATACGTTTTGTGGACATCGCCCGTGCGGAACATATCGTTCAGTCGCGAGAGTGCTTTAGAGGTCTTGGCGAAGACAACAAGTCCGCTCACGGGGCGGTCAAGACGATGCACAACACCGAGGAACACGTTGCCAGGTTTGTTGTACTTCTCTTTGATATACTCCTTCACGATGTCGCTGAGCGGTTTATCGCCGGTTTTGTCGCCTTGAACGATTTCGCCGCTACACTTGTTGACTATGATTATGTGGTTGTCTTCGTAGACTACTTTCATTGTTTGCCAGTTAATAAAAACACAAAGAGGGTGTATCAAAATAGAAGTTATGGAAGTTGGGGCTTCCGATAATTTCAGTTTTGAAACACCCTCATTATCGTAAAAAATCTGCTTGTAGACAGAATTACATGTTCATGCCACCATCTACCTGAATAACCTGTCCGCTTACGTATGAAGACATATCAGAAGCGAGGAATACGCATACGTTTGCGATGTCTTCTGTCTGACCTCCGCGACGCAATGGAATCTTCTTCATCCAGTCCTTGCGTACGTCCTCTGGAAGCTGTGCTGTCATTGGTGTCTCGATGAAACCAGGAGCGATAGCGTTAGCACGCACGCCCTTCGGACCAAGCTCCTGAGCGATTGACTTTGCCAAGCCAATCATACCTGCCTTAGAAGCCGAGTAGTTGCACTGGCCAGCATTGCCATGAACGCCTACTACTGACGACATATTGATGATTGAACCGCTACGCTGACGAAGCATGATCGGCGCACAAGCGTGGATGAAGTTGAACGCTGACTTGAGGTTTACGTTGAGCACTGCGTCCCACTGAGCCTCAGACATACGGAGCATCAATCCGTCCTTTGTGATGCCGGCGTTGTTCACCAACACGTCGATAGAACCGAAGTCGGCATGTATCTGCTTTACAACTTTCTCTGTCTCCTCAAAATCGGCAGCATTGCCTGCGTATGCACGACAAGTAACGCCCAAAGCCTCAATCTCCTTACGTGTAGCCTCAAGTCCGGCAGCCATGTCGTCGTTGAGCACGAGGTCGGTGAATGCGATGTTTGCGCCTTCAGAGGCGAACTTCATAGCGACAGCCTTTCCGATGCCGCGGGCTGCTCCCGTGACGAGGGCAGTCTTACCTGTTAATAATCCCATTTCTTAAATTATTAAATATATAAACGTTTCTAATTGTTCAATTTCTTTCCGAGCGCACCATACACCACCTTTGCCACGAGCGGCTTGCTGGCTTCCTCGGTGAGTCCGTGACCGATGCGTCCGTAGATGAACGGCACCTCAAGACCCTTTATACAATAGTGGGTGATATCAGCTACGAGGTTTACGTCGTCGATATCAAACTCGCCGTCCGCCTTGCCCTCCTGATAAACCTTACGAAAGAGATCTATCTCATAGTCGTCAAACTTTTTGCGCACCTTCTCCACCATCCAAATATTGCGGAAGAACTCGGCACGCAGATTGCCATTGCGCACTACAGTCTCTCTAATCATGATCAGATGGGTGTAGATAAGCTCTATAACCTTGTCCAACGGACGCATCTTCATAGCAGCCACCTCGTCGAGTTTGTCGCTCAAGCGCTCCAATTCCGACTCTATCACAGCCGAATACACCTCCTCCTTGCTATTGAAATAGGTGTACAACGTGCGACGACCTTTGCCCGATGCCACGGCGATGTCGTTCATCGTGGTGTTCGCTACGCCGTTCTTTGCAAACAGCTGTCGCGCAATATCTATGAGTTTCTGACGTGTCTTGGATATTGACATATTGAGATTACCCCTTTCCTGTTTATTTTAAACGAATAAGCAGAGCGTTGCAGCACTCTTTAATGGACGAGAGTTGCATTTGCACACACTCTCTAACAATGTGCAAAAGTACTGCAATATTTTCAAAAAAGCAAATAAATGGGCGTTAATATGCTCACTTATACCGCATTTCTTCATTTATATCCACATCCGCGCCGGTCGATGCAGACATCTGCGT